>Ga0307373_10000892_pt1 | contig 57344 bp, 45 predicted proteins | sample OX2MG_FD_202534 | JGI IMG/M metagenome (GOLD analysis project Ga0307373, IMG submission 202534) | Soil microbial communities from Risofladan, Vaasa, Finland - OX-2 | ecosystem: Environmental > Terrestrial > Soil > Coastal area > Acid sulfate soil | place: Finland: Risofladan, Vaasa | collected... | reverse complement strand
CAAGGCAACGCCGGCAAAGGAACCCGCCAAGCGGGCCGCAACCCCGCGCGCCAAGAAAGCCGAGGCGGCCAAGCCCGCAGCGGCGGCAGCGGAGCCGAAAAAACGCGTCGCCGCACCCCGCGCGAAAAAAGCGGAACCGGCCGCAGCGAAGGCTCCCGCAGTCAAGAAGACCTCGACCCGTAAAAAGGCCTCTTCGGCGGCACCGGCTAGGAAAAAGAAGTCCTAGCCGGAGCCATGCCGATGGCCGGCTGGGCCCTCTTCGTCGACTACGACGGAACGATCACCAACCTCGACACCTCCGACGTTCTGGTCTGCGCAAGCGCGGGACCGGAGCGTTGGAACGATCTCGAGGCGGCGCTACGCGACGGCAGCATGTCGCTGCGCGAAGTGCTCGCGGAGCAGTTCGCGCACGTTCGTCTCTCGCTGGATGACGCCGACGCGTTGTTGGCCGAACGGACCGTGCTCGACCCGACCTTTGCGCCGTTCGTGCGCGCATGCGAAGCGAGGAGCTGTAGCGTCACCGTGCTCTCGTCGGGCATTGCTCCGCTCATTCGCCGCGCGCTCGCGCGCGCCGAGCTCTCGCACGTTGCGGTCTACGCCAACGAAGTCGATGCCGATCCGCGGGGTTGGCGGCTGCGATTCCGCGATGACTCCGATAACGGCCACGATAAAGCTGCCGCGGTACGCGCGGCAAAGGAACGAGGCGCCTCCACGATGTTCATCGGCGACGGACACTCGGATTTCGAAGCGGCGCTCGTCGCCGACCGGCGCTTTGCCAAAAAAGGGCTCGCGCTGGAAGCGTACCTTCGAGAGCGCGGCGTAGCGTTCACGCACTTCGAACGATTCTCGCAGATCCAGGGATCGCTCTTCGCGACCCCCGGATCCGGAGAATCATTCCCCGTTGGCCGCGGAGAGCTTGGCTAACTGACCGTCCACGAATTGCATCGCGCGACGTAGCTGCGCGTCCTTCGCCGGGTCGCCGAAACGCGCACCTTTGTTCTCGGGCAGCACGATGTCGGGCGTGATGCCCAGGTGATTGATGTTGCGATTATGCGGCGTGAGGTATCGCGCCGTGGTGATTTTCACCGCCGAACGGTCCGGCAGCGGAAAGATCGTTTGCACGACGCCTTTGCCGAAGGTCTTCGTACCGATGATCGTCCCGACGTCGCTATCTTGAATGGCGCCGGAGGTAATCTCCGATGCCGACGCGGTGTATTGATTGACGAGCACCGCCAACGGCATCGGCGGAATCGCCGTGGCATCGGCCTCGAGCGTGGTAATGCTCGAAGCTCGCGATTCGACCGAAACGATCGGCCCGCTCGGGATGAATTTCGAACTCACCGCTACGGCCGCGTCGAGGTAGCCGCCGCCGTTGTCGCGCAGATCCATGATGATCGCTCGCGCGCCCTCCTGCTGCAGCCGGTCGAGCGCCGTCGTCAACTCGGCTCCGGTATCTTTGCCGAAGACCGTGACCGCGACGTACCCGATCTTGCCGGGAAGCATCTTCGGATAGACGCTGAGTTGGTGGATTTTCGCGCGCGTCAGCGTGATCGGCGCAAGCATTTTACCATCGCGCTCGATGGTGATCGAGACGGTCGTGCCGGCCTTACCGCGCAGGTGCGCGCTTGCGGTATTCAGCGACATTCCTTTGGTCGAAACGCCGTTGATCGCGGTGATTAAATCGTCTTGCTGCACGCCTGCTTTGTCGGCCGGTGCGTCGGGGACGACGTTACTGACCGCGATATACTTCGTCTTCGAATCGGTCTGAATCACGATGCCCGTGCCGCCGAAATCGGAGCCGTCGAGCCCCTGGTTCAGCGCCGCATACTCTTTGGGTGTGAGAAAGACGGTCCAACGGTCGTGAACCGACTTCATCATGCCGTCGATCGCACCATACGTTAGAGCATGCGCCCCGATCTTTGCACCGCCGAGCTTCGCCGCCGCATCGATCTGATGATCGATTGCATGGAGGTTGGCGTTCCCGGTCGGGCCCGCGAGCAGCGGCGGCAAGGTTTTCTTGATGCCGGCCTTCTTCAGTTGCGCCTGCAACGCGGTGTGGACGCCGTCCAAAACGTTTTGCGGGTCGACCTTTTTATAGAAGTCGGTGGTGAGGTGGCCGTAGCTGGTGGCGATTTCACTCGTATCGGTTGCGGTAAGGGTGCCGGATGCGGCCACGCTCGACATCGCCGAGAGCTGCACCATCATGGCACCCAAGATGCCGACGAGAGCCAAAGAGAAGAGACGTTTCATGATGCCTGCTAACGAATCAGTTTGCGCAATCGTGCCTTCGCGACGGCAAGTTGCTTGTCGCGAGGCGTATCGATCAGCATTGGGTCGGGATTCTGAGGAACGACGATATCCGGCATGATCCCCTTATGCTGGATATCGCGGCCGAGCGGCGTGACGTATCTCGCCGTCGTAATCTTGAGCGCGCCGTTGTTCGGCATATCGTAAATCGTCTGCACGACACCCTTCCCGAACGTTTTGGTGCCGATCAGGGTGGCGAGGTGATAATCTTGCAGGGCGCCCGCGGTAATCTCCGACGCGCTGGCGGTGTAACCGTTGACGAGAATGACCAGCGGTGAGAGGCCGCCGATCGCATCGCCGTCGGCCTCCTCCGTGATCTTGCTGCCGTCGCGCTTGATGGTCGAGACGATCGTGCCCTGCGGGATGAAGTAGCTCGATATCCGCACCGCAGCCTCGAGCAATCCGCCGCCGTTGTCGCGCAGATCGAGAATGTATCCCTTCGCGCCCTTGGCCTTGCCGTTCAACAGCGCGGTGCGGATCTCGTCGGCCGAAGTTTGCCCGAAGTCGGAGAGGCGAATGTAGTCGATGTTGCCTTCCATCTTCGCGTGCACGGTCGGAACCCGAATGATTTCGCGGACGATCGCGTAGCTATGCTCCGGGCTCGGAGTCGCTTTGCTCTTGGGAACGACGAACGCGTGCGTGGTGAGATGAACGACGGTGCCCTGTTGGCCGCGAATCATCTGCTCGACCTTATCGAGCGAAAGCCCGCGAATGCTGTGGCCATCGATGCTGTCGACGATCTCGCCGGGTTTCATGCCCGCTCGCGCGGCCGGCAGGCCTTCGATCGGCATCACGACGACCTGGAGATCCTTGAGTTGTTCGATATACACGCCGATGCCGCCGAAGTTGCCGCCCGAGAGCGATTCGGTTAAGCTCTGAATCTCCTTGGGCGAGAGATAGACGGTGTACGGATCTTTCACCGAGCCCATGATGCCGCGCAGCGCGGCTTCCTGCAGATCGGCGCGGCCTTGCGGCCCGAGCGCGCCGGCGTAATGCGCGTCGGCGTAACGCAACACGGCGGCGAGTTGCGCGGAATCTTGCGAAAGGTTGCCCGATGCGTCCTCGTGCGGGAGCGTCGGATTCGCGACGTGCTTGCTCTTCAAATAGGCTTCGATCCATTTCGACTCGCCGTTGACCGGCGTCTGCGCGGCGATCGGTTTGTAGAAACGATTCTGGAGCTTCTGCGCGGCGAGTTCGACCAGCGACGTTCCGTCGGAGGCGGCCAAGGTGGGCGCATCGCGATGCTCTTGAAAGTTCGTCATGCTGACGTGACTCTCGGAGAGCGCCACGGCGCTCGCGCGGTCGCGTAAATAGACCGCCCCGACGGCGGCAATAAGAACCACGATAAGCGCTCCCACGAGCGCGCGAAACGTTCCGGTCATAATCCTCTCGTATGTACCCGCATAGGGCTACCGGGAGTTGCTCTTCGCCACCATACTCCAAAACTCTTAACGAGCGGTGGGAAGCTTTTGGATGGGACGCCGGCTAGTGGAGGCGGGGGGCGGGGTCGACCGGCTTGCCGTTGATGCGAATCTCAAAATGAACGTGGGGGCCGGTTGCTAGCCCGGTCATGCCGACCGCGCCGATCGCCTGCCCGCGCTGCACGTGCTGGCCCACCGAAACGTAGATCGCCGACATGTGCCCGTAGCCGGTCGAAACGTGGCCGCCGTGGTCGATGAGCACGAAATTGCCGTAACCGCCGTACCACTGCGCGAGAATCACGGTGCCGGCCGCCGCCGCGACGATCGTGGTACCCGTCGGTGCCGCGATATCGAGGCCGGTGTGGAAGTCGGGCGCGCCTCCGAAGGGGTTGGAGCGCCACCCGAAGGGCGAGGTGATGGTGCCGTTAACGGGCCACGAGAACGATCGCGGTGCCCCTTCGTTGGGCGGCGGTATCGCACCGGCGATCCCGGCGGCGCGTCTTTGGGCTTCGCGTTGTGCCTCGAGTTCTCGCTGCCGCTCCTGGATGAGAGCTTCGAGCTGCGCCTCTTGCGCGGCGGAGAGGTCTTCAAGCTGCGCGACCTCGGTCGCCTTGCGGTTGCGCTGCTGGTCCGCAAGCGCGACCAAGTTGCGACGCTCGTCGGCCAGCGCTCCGAGTTGCGTGCGAGCCTGCCGTTGCGCCTGTTCCTCGGATGCCAGCGCAACCTGGCTCCGCTCGAGATCCGCCTGAGCGGACGCCACTTTCGCTTCGGTTTTCGCTCGCTCGGACACCGTACGTTCGTTGGCGGCGATCAGCAGCCGCAAATCTTCCCATCGCTCGACGAATTCGGTAAAGCTGCGCGCCGACAACAAAACGGCGGCATAGCTCATGTCACCGTTTTCGTAGATGTCGACCAAGCGCTTCTTGAGAAGGCCGTCTTGCAAGCGCAACGAGCGTTGCGCCGCGTCGAGCTGGGTCGTATTCCAAGCTAGGCGGCGTTCGGTCGATCGCTGCTGCTCGGCGAGCGAGCCCAGATGCTGATTGACGTTCGAAATCGCACCGTTGGTCTCGCTGAGCTGTGCCTGAAGTTGGCTTTCGGTCAATGCCGCGGCGTGCAACTCCACCCGTTTGAGGTGGAGCTTCGCTTCAAGCTTGTGGGCGCGACGGCTCTGAGCATCGATCCGCTGTTGCAGCGTCGTTCCGGCGCTCACCGTGCCGGGGAGCAGCAGCGCGAATACGAACAGCAACGAAACCAGTGATTTGAACGGCACTAGCGGCGCTTATCCTTTACGAAAACCGATCCGGTGAGAGACTTGGCGTAGCGCTTGAGCTCCGCGGCCATCTCGCCGATTTGCGCGTAGTTGGTGATTTGCCCGAGATCGTTAGCCACGATCGCGATCGAGAGCGACATAATGGGAGATCGATTGAGGGTACCACGACGATCTCGCGTTTCGATATACCCCGCTCGCAGGTCCTTGGCGGAGTAGAGGGCGCGAATGGCGAGATCGAACTCGGCGATGATCTCCCGGGCCACCTCTTCCGCGCGATCGGGGGCGGTCGCGAGGATAAAATCGTCGCCGCCGATGTGGCCGACGAAATCGTCGGGAGTTCCGCGGCGATGCACCACGTCCAGCGTCACCCGCGCGACCACTTGAATGGCCTCGTCCCCATGCGTGAATCCATAGACGTCGTTGAAGGCCTTGAAATTATCCAAGTCCAGATACAACACGGTGAACGGCTCGGCATCCCCGATGCGCCGACGAAGCTCGCCTTCGATCGCGAGATTACCCGGTAACCGCGTCAGCGGAGAGAGCGACGAATCGACTTCGACGCGTCGGATTTTCGCGCGAACGCGCGCTAGGAGTTCTTGCGGTCCGAACGGTTTGGTCATGTAATCGTCCGCGCCGGCTTCGAATCCGCGCAGCTTATCTTCGGTTTCGCCCTTCGCGGTGAGGATGATGATCGGGACGTTCGCGATGGCGAGATTGTGATGTTTTCGAATGCGCCGCGCAACCTCGTAGCCGTCCATGAGCGGCATCATGAGATCGAGCAACACGACATCCGGCACGTCGTCTTCGATTTTCTCCAACGCGTCGCGCCCGTCGATGGCGCTGGTAACGAGAAACCCCGCTAGCTCTAAGTTCGTCGCGATAATTTTGCGCAGGTTGCGGTCGTCGTCGACGACCAGCACTTTATGCGCGCCGAGATCGTTCGCGGCGTTCATTCGCGCACCGGCAGCGTGATGGTAACCAGGGTGCCGCTACCGAGCGTGCTTTCGACCGAGATCGATCCTCCGTGAGCGCGGACCAAAGCGCGCACGATGAAGAGTCCTAGGCCGGCACCGCTGGTGGAAGCGGTCATCTTCGGTTCGGCTCGATAAAACCGTTCGAAGATATAGGGCAGGTGCTCGGCGTCGATGCCGATGCCGCGATCTCGCACCGAGATGGCCGTCGAGGTGCCGATCATCGAGCCGCTCACCTCGACCGGCGCGCCCTCGCGCGAAAACATCATCGCGTTGCGCAGCACGTGCACGAGGATCTCGCGCAGCAGCGCGGGATCGCCGCAGACGTCGACGCCGAGCGTCCGGCGTTCGACCGGGTGATCGGCGGCCTCCAAAGGCAGCTCCGCGAGCGCGTCTTCGAGCAGGCGATCGAGCGCGATGCGCTCGCGTCGTCGCGGCAATTGATCGGCGCTCACCCGGGCCGCGCGGAGCAGTCCATCGAGCGCTCGCGCTAAGCGATCGGCCTGCTGATCGATCGTTCGCAAGTAATCGTCGCGGTCCAGCTTCTCATCCGATGGGTTCTCGCGCAGCGTCGTTGCGAACGCTTTAATCGTCGCCAGCGGCGTTTTGAGTTCGTGAGAAAGCGTAGCGAGCAACTCGCTCTTGAGTTGCTCGATCTGTTCGAAGCGTCGTTGCGGGCCGAACGAGACCAGATGGCCTTCGCCCGTTGCGACCGCAAGCGCGCGGATTTCCAGTGCGGGCTGCGAAACCGGCACCAGCGTCACGTGCGCCGACGTGCCGTCCAGGCCGATCAGCGCCTGCGTGTTATTGAAGAGCGCGGAGAACGACGCACCTATCGCCGCTTCGGATACGATCGTCGTGATCGCCGATGCCACGTCGCTCCATGCGAGAACGAGCCCGTCGTGCGACACCAGAGCCAGCCCATCGGTGGATAGGCGTACCAATGCATCGAACGGTATGTCGATGCGTTGCGACGATGCTACGTGCGTAGGTGTCGTCCGACCGAAATCCACGAAGCTACGACGCCGATGGCGCCGCCCACCAGAACGAGTTGGGCAACAAGCACCGGAAGGTCGACGCTTCCGGCATTGAGTTGCACCCACGGGAGCGCCAGCAGCAGCTTGGGCCAGAGTTCGTATTTCGAGATGGCCAGCACCACCACCGCGATCAGCGCGCCAAAGACTCCCGCAAGCAAACCTTCGCAGATAAACGGGAGGCGAATGTACATATTTGTTGCGCCGACGAGTTGCATGATCGATATTTCGCGGCGCCGGGCAAAAACCGTCAGCCGGATCGTGTTTGAAATAATGATTCCCGCGACCAGGAGAAAGACCCCGATCACGACGATGCCGATGCGGCGCAGGACGCCTCCGAGTTGGAGCAGCCGCTCGACCACCGTTTGCGGATAGACGACGTCTTGGACGCCGTGCATCTTACGAATCGCCGCGGCGACGGCGACGGTCTCTTGCGGGTCGCGCACGCGCACGCGCAGCTTATCCGGGAGCGGGTTCTGCGTCAGCAGCGAGGTATCGATGACGCCGTTGGTGCGGGCGCGCAGTTCGGCCAAGCCCTGCTTTTTCGATATGAATTGCACCGAACGAACCCGCGGGTCGCTAGCGATCGCATTGCGCAGCGCGTGCGTTCGCTGCGGCGTGATGTCGTACGAGAGGTACGCCGAGACTTCGATTTGGTTGAGTACTTGGTCGCCCAAGCCCGTGAGGGTGCCGCGAATGAAGAGAAACGCCCCTAGGAGCACGATCGTCATCGCGACGGTGCCGATGGCGGTAGCCTGCATGCCGGCGTTGCGCGTAAAATTGCGCAACACCTCACCCAGAAAGAACTTGACCTTGCCCCAGTCCAAGATAGTAATAGCCTCGTTCTTCGTCGGTGACGATCTTGCCGTCTTCGAGGCGCACGACGCGGCGGCGCATGCGATCGACGACGGCTTGGTTGTGGGTGGCGACGACGACGGTCGTCCCTTTGAGGTTGATGCGTAGAAGCAGTTCCATGATCTCGGTCGTATTCGATGGATCGAGATTGCCGGTCGGTTCGTCGCAGAGTAAAATTTTCGGATTGTTGACGAGTGCGCGGGCGATGGCCGCGCGTTGTTGTTCGCCGCCCGAGAGTTCGCCGGGATACATGCGGCTCTTGTGCGAGAGGCCGACGAGATCGAGCGCGCGCGGAACCTGTCGCATGATGTCGCGACTATGCGCGCCGGTCACTTGCATCGCGAACGCGACGTTCTCCCACACCGTTTTGTCGGAGAGCAATTTGAAGTCTTGGAAGACGACGCCCAGATGCCGGCGTAGCGCCGGAACGCGCGAGCGCTTGAGCTTCTCCACGCGGATGCCGTCAACGGTGATATCACCGGAGGTCGGCGTCGATTCGTGGTAGAGCAAGCGCAGCAGGCTGGATTTTCCCGTTCCGGAGTGGCCGACGAGAAAGACAAAGTCGCCTTTGGCAATCTCCAGGCTCACATGGTCTAGGGCGCGCACTCCGTTGGGATAGGTCAGAGAGACGCCGCGCAAAGAGATCATCGCTGCGGGAGGGTTTTACCTTTGGCCGCGAGCTATACCTTCGGGCTATGAATTTCGATTTAACCGACGAGCAGAAAGCCATCCAGTCCCTCGCCCGCGAGTTTGCGCAAGACGAGGTAAAGCCCAAGGCCGAGGAGATGGACCGCGAAGAGCGCTTCCCGTACGACTTGGTAAAGAAGATGGCCGAGCTCGGTTTTATGGGATTGCCGTTCCCTGAAGAGTACGGCGGAGCCGGGGCCGACACGGTGAGCTATGCCCTGGCCGTCATGGAGATCGCCCGCGCCGACGCTTCGACCGGCATCACCATGGCCGCTCACGTCTCGCTGGGCGCGACGCCCTTCTATTTGTTCGGCACCAAGGAACAAAAGGAACGCTATCTGGTGCCGCTCGCACAGGGCAAGATGCTGTGGGGATTCGGCCTCACCGAGCCGAGCGCCGGCAGCGACGCCGGTAACTGCCAAACCAAAGCAACCCTAGCGGACGGTCGATGGACGATCAACGGCACCAAAGCCTTCATCACCAATTCCGGGACGGATATCAGCGGCGGCACAACGATCACCGCGGTCACCGGAAAACGCGCCGACGGCAAGCCCGAAATCTCCAACCTCGTCGTGCCGCAAGATGCGCCCGGATTCGCGCGCAGCAAAAAGTATCGCAAGATGGGCTGGCGCGCCTCGGATACGCGCGAGCTTTCGTTCGTCGACGCCACCATCCCCGAAGAGAACCTGCTGGGCCCGCGCGGCGAAGGCTACAAGCAGTTCCTCAAGATTCTCGACGGCGGCCGCATCTCGGTTGCTGCGCTCTCGATCGGCCTCGCGATGGGTGCCTACGACGAAGCATTGCAGTACGCTAAAGACCGCCATGCGTTCGGCAAACCGATTAGCAAATTCCAAGCGATCCAGTTCAAGCTGGTGGACATGCTCTGCGAGATCGAGCACGCCAAGATGATGATCCTCAAAGCCGCGTGGGAGAAGGACAACGGTCGCGATTTCGTCCAGACCGCCAGCCTCGCCAAACTCTACTCCGCCGAAGTTTCGCGCCGCGTCGTCAACGAGGCCGTCCAGATTCACGGCGGCTACGGCTTCATGGACGAATACCCGGTCTCGCGCATGTATCGCGACCAGAAGATCAACGAAATCGGCGAAGGCACGAACGAAGTGCAGCGCGTGGTCATCGCCCGCTTGATGGGCCTATAACGCAAACGTTCTTCCTGTGGAGGTTGCCTTTCATGAAACTCGCACGTCGTCTTTCGGCCCTGCTCGGCATCGCGCTCTTCGCGATGCCGGTGCTCGCGCTCGCCGCGCTACCCGTCGGCAGCAAAGCCCCCGATTTCACGCTGCAAGCATCCAAGGGCGGGAACGTCTTCCCGTTTTCGCTCGCCGCAGCGTTGAAGAAAGGTCCGGTCGTGCTGTATTTCTACCCCGCGGCGTTTACGACCGGGTGCACGATTGAAGCGCACGATTTCGCCGACGCAATCGGCAAATACAAAGCGCTCGGCGCAACGGTGATCGGCGTCTCGCACGACCCGATCGCGAAATTACAGAAGTTCTCGGTGAGCGTGTGCCGCAGCAAGTTCGCCGTCGCCGCCGACAGCACGCAGTCGGTCGAAAAAGCCTACGACGCCGTGCTGAAGCTCGCACCGGCCTACGCCGATCGCACGTCGTACGTCATCGCACCCAACGGCACGATTCTCTACACGTACACCAACCTCAATCCCGACCAGCACGTCACGAACACGCTCGCAGCGCTGCGAGCCTGGAAGGCCAAGCAGCAGTAGTAACGCGGCCGGTGCGCGGTGCTGAGATCGCCTACACCATTGGGACGGGGACGCCCATTTTTTCGCATCGTGCGAAAAAATTGCTCCGTTCGTCGTCGCTCCCGCCATCCTGGCTCCGCTCCTCCCTCACAGGCCCCGTCCCAACGGCGTAGGCGCCCTCAGCACCGCACACCGGCCGCTGATAGCTATTCGCCGGAGGCTTTGGTGCGGGCGTCGATGGCGGTGATGTTGCGCGGGGCGACGTCGATGGTGGCGATCTCGGGCAGATCTTCGGCGGCGAAGGCCGCGTCTTCTTTGAGCTTGCGGCCTTGCGGTAGGAGGCGGCCTTCGTAGGTTGCGACGCCTTCGTTGAATGCGCCGACCGACCGTTCGAGATGTTTGCCGATGTTGACCAGTCGCTCCGCGAAGCGCGTGGTGCGGTCGTAGAGTTCGCGTCCGATTGCGGCGATGCGTTTGGCGTTCTCTTCTTGTTTGACGGCTTGCCAGCCCATGGCGAACGAGCGTAGGAGGCTGATCAGCGAGAGCGGGCCGGCGATGAGCACGCCTTTATCGAGCGCGTATTCGATCAGCGTGGGGTTTTCGTTGAGTGCGGCGCTGAGGAAGGCTTCGCCGGGGACGAAGAGGATGACGAAATCGGCCGAGCCTTCGGCGGTGTGGTAATTGCGTTTGGAGAGGGCATCGACGTGGTCGGAGAGCGCGCGGGCTTGCTGGCGCGTGAGTTCGCGGCGCGCGGCTTCGTCGGAGGCTTCGAATGCGGCTTGAAGCGCGTCGATCGGGGTCTTGGCATCGACGAAGACGCGCCGGTTGCCCGGCAGATTGATCGTCATGTCGGGGCGCGACGTGCCGGTTTCTAATACGACGTTCTGCTGCTCTTCGAAATCGCAGTACGAGAGCATTCCGGCTTTTTCGACGACGTTGCGTAATTGAATTTCGCCCCATTTACCGCGCGTTGCGGGGTTGCGCAGTGCGGTCACGAGCGTTGAGGTGTGGCTCGAGAGTTGGGCCGTGGTGAGCTCGAGTTTTTCGGCGCGCGAGAGGAGCGAGGCGATTTGTTCTTTGAGGCCGCCGGTATCGGCGTTACGTTTGCTTTCGATCTCGCGTACGAATGCGTCGAATTCGGTGAGCTTTTGTGCGATCGGCGCGACGAGTTCGCCGACGCGTTCGCTGGCGCGCGAGGCGGTTGTTTCGCGCAGTTCCGACTTGGTGCGTTCGAGCAGGGCTTCGATGGCGTGTTGTTGCTTTTCGGAGGTCTCGGCGAGCGTGGCTTGCAGGCCCGCGGCGAGCGCTTGGGCCGCGCTTGCGGCGCGTTCGGCATCGCTGCGGAGCTGTTCTTCGCGCTGCACGCGTTGTTGTGTTTCGTCGGCTCGCGCCAATGCGGCGGTGAGACGTTCTTGCGCGCGTACGAGCGCGCTCTGCGAGATCGTGCGAAGCACGAGCGCGCCTATTGCGAAGCCGATACACAGGGCAACGATGGCGATTGCGATGGGGTTCTCGATCACGGCGTCGGCGTTCCGACGTATTTGGTGAGGAACGCGAGCGTTCGCTTCCACGCGTCGTGCGCCGCCACGGCCACGTATGAAGCGCGCTGATCGTCGAAGAAGGCATGTCCGGCGGTGGGATAGATGCGGATGTCGTTCGGTACGTGCAACGCGGCTTGAAAAGCGCGGACATCGGCGGCCGGGATGCTGGTGTCGCGTTCGCCGTAGCTGCCGCAGATCGGTACGTCGACAAAATCGGGTTCGATGCCGTCGACGGCGCCGTAGAACGGTGCAGCGGTCGTAAAGAATTTGCCGTTGTCGATCGCTTGTTGCAAAACGATGTGGCCGCCCATGCAGAATCCCGTCACGCCGGTCTTGGCTTTGGGCGAGCGTTCTTTGGCCCATTCGGCCGCTGCGCGAATATCGCCGTCGTATTGTTGGCGATCGAGTTGTTGGTAGTAGGGGCGAAAGACGGCGATATCGGAGACGCCGTCGCCGCTGGGCGCTTTGAAGCGCGAGTAAAGGTCGGGCGCAATCGCAACGAAGCCGGCTTTCGCATAGCGCCGGACGACGTCGCGAATCGAGGTGTCGACGCCCCAAATGTGCATGACGACGACGAGCGCCGGCGTTGCGGCATGCGCGTTGGCCGGCCATGCGGCATAGGCGTCGATCGTCGTATCCGGGCGCTTAAGGGAGATGGATCGCGCGACGATGCTCGGATCGTCCGGTGCCACCAGCGGCGGATGCGGGCGGCCCAGCGTCTCGGCCATGGCGGCTCCGGTCGCGGCTGCCGCCCCGGCCGCGGCCGAGATGCCCACGAATGCGCCGCGCGAAAATTCCGGCGAAGTGGACTGCGTGGGGTCGACCGGATCTTTCATACTGCCTATCTTCTTTTGTGTCGCCGTGCTCACCCGCGCTAGAGGTTGGATCGAGCCGAAACGGGGAACCAAGTCCTCAACCGATTCCTTGATGAGAGGTCCCCATGCACGCGAAGTCTCCTCTGCGCATTGCGGTCGCGCTCACCATGCTCGCCTTTGGGGCCAGCGCGTGCTCGAGCCCTCCGCCGGCGACGACCGGCGCGGCGACCACGTCCGCATCCGCGACCGGCGCGCTGTACGATGCGTCGGCATTGCCGTCGGGGCCGTTAGGCCAGGAAATTCGGTTGGGCCACGACGTCATCGATAACCCGGCAAAGTATCTCAAAGCCGACGTGACCGCGAACATGACGTGCTCGTCGTGCCATATCGCCGCCGGGACCGTGCCGCGCGGCGCGTCGCTCGCCGGCGTCTACGCTCGGTTTCCGCAATACAACAAGCGCTCGAAGCGCGTGATCGCGCTACAGGACCGGTTGGCGGAGTGCTTCCTCTACAGTATGAACGGCCGGGCCCCCGCCTACACGAGCAAAGAGATGATCGCGATGGTGGCCTACCTTGCGTACATCTCGCGCGACGTTCCCGTCGGCACGCCCAAAGCGAAGGCCGATAGTTTCGCCGTCACGGTGCCGAGCACCGCACCGGACGTTGCCGATGGCGGTAAGCTGTACGCGCAGAAATGCGTGACGTGCCATCAAGCCAACGGCGCGGGCATTAGCGGCGCGTTCCCCCCGCTGTGGGGAGCAACGTCGTTCAACAGCGGCGCAGGCATGGCGAACCTTGCCAACATGACGGGCTTCGTCAAATACAACATGCCGCAGAACGCACCCGGAACGCTTTCGGTCAAAGAAGCCTACGACATCGCGGCGTTCGTACTCTCGCATCCCCGCCCGAAGTTCAACGGCTCGGCGCCCATGTCGTCACCGGCATTGCCGGCGAAGTTCTTCTAGCGCTCCAGCGTCGCAAGAAATGCGTTCGCGACCGGCGGTAGCGCGCGGCCGTGGGCGGTGACGACGCGGAAGTCGCGATCGAGAGCGAGGTCGTCGATGGTTAGGGCGCGCACGCTGCCCAGGGCGAGCGCGCGTTCGACCGCGAGCTCGGAGAGGATCGCAACGCCCCAGCCCGCTTCAACGGCGCAGACGATCGCTTCACCGTTCGGAAATTCGATCGCGATCGGCGGCGTAACGCCACGGCGCAGCAGCGCTTCGTAACCGTGATCGCGCGTTCCCGAGCCCGCTTCTCGGCTTACGAACGCGTACGCGGCGAGCGCTTGCGCGGTGATGCGCGTTGCATCGCTGAGCGGATGGCCGCTCGCGGGAACGATTAATACCAAACGGTCGCCGCCGAAGCGACGCACGTCGACGCCGGTCTCGTCGACGGTGCCTTCGACTAATCCGATCCCGGTTTCGCCCGCGAGCACGCGTGCGACGACCGCGCTGGTGTTGACGATTTCGACGTTCGGTGCGACGCCCGGATGTTTCGCGCAAAAAGCGCGCAAGGCGCCGGGCAGCACGTACGATCCGATCGTCAGCGTTGCGGCGACGTGCAACTCACCGCGTTCGCCCCGCGCGTACTCATGCACTTCGCGAACGAAAGCGTCGATCTGTTCCCCGATGAGCTCCGCGCGGGCCGCCACAAAGAGGCCCGCCTGGGTGAGCTGGGGCCGGCCGCGTTGCGGTTCCATCAGCCGGATCCCGAGGGATCGCTGGAGTGCGGCAAGCTGCTGGCTAACGGCCGGCTGGGTGATGCGGAGCGCGCGCGCCGCCTTCGTAAAGCTGCGCTGCTTGGCAACTTGGCGGAGCGACTCGAGCTGGCTCAACGTTATATCCATAAGTAATACTATAGCAAATCAATTGAAATAATACTTTGACTTATAAACGGCGCAGATTTACGATAAGCGTGTCGTGAACCATGCGTGCGCTCTGCACGCCTCGCACGACGTCAAGGAGCCAGATTCGTGAAAATACTCCCCGGCCTCATCCTGTGCGTGGCGATCGCGCTCGTCGCGACCCTGCTCGGCTGGTGGTTTCCGCTCATCGGGGGGCCCGTTTTCGGAATTCTGATCGGCGTCGCGATCACGGCGGTGCGCGCACCTGCCGCGCCGCTCGTGCCGGGCATCGCCTTTTCGAGCAAGAAACTCTTGCAATGGTCGATCGTGCTGCTCGGCGCGCATCTCTCGCTCGCGCAGATCGAGCGCGGCGGCGCGGCGTCGCTTCCGGTTATGCTTGGAACGCTGGTGGTGACCCTGACGCTCGCGTATGTGATCGGTCGCGTGCTGGGACTCGATAGAGACCTGCGCCGTCTGCTCGGCGTAGGCACGGCGATCTGCGGCGGTTCCGCGATCGCGGCGATGGCGAGCGTGATCGAAGTCGAGCAATCGGACGTCGCGTACGCGATGGGAACGATTTTCTTCTTCAACGTGGTAGCGGTGCTGACGTTTCCGGCGCTCGGACACCTGATGCATCTCTCGCAATCGGCGTTCGGCTTATGGGCCGGGACCGCGATCAACGATACTTCGTCGGTCGTCGCCGCGGCATTCTCATACGGTCACGTCGCCGGCAACACGTCGGTGATCGTCAAGTTGACGCGTACGTTGCTGATCGTGCCGATCGTCGCGTTTTACGGATGGAAGCGCATGACGAGCGCGCGGAAAGGCGATACGCCCATCGCTTGGAGCGCGATTTTTCCGTGGTTCGTCGTGTGGTTCATCGTCGCCGCGGCGCTGAACTCGTTCGGCGCGATTCCGGCCGCGTTCGCGCAGCCTATCCAACAGCTCGCGCTCTTCACGATCGTCGCCGCGCTCGCCGGCGTCGGACTGTTGTCCGACGTGCAGAAGATGCGCGCCGCCGGTTTGCGCCCGCTCGCACTCGGCGCGATTCTATGGGTGGCCATCGCGTGCTCGAGCCTGCTCATCGCGCACTTCGGACACATCGGTTAGTCGCATTTCACGAGCGAAACGACGTCATGACGTGATGCCGAAACTGTTGGGTGAGTTCGGGTTGGTAGCGTGAGGGCTCCCACATGAGCCCGATGCTACGCCGGCAGATCGGCTCGCCGATGCGAATGTTCGGCGGCGCACCTTCCAGCGGGGCAAGCGCGGCGGGGATGATCGCGACGCCCAAACCCACGGCCACCAAGCCGCGCAGCGTCGCAATCTCCTCGCCTTCGAACGCGATCTTCGGTACGAATCCCGCCTGCGCGCAGAACGCGTCGGTGAGCGTGCGCAAACCGTAGCCTTCGCGCAAACACACGAATGTATCGTCGCGCAATTCGGCCAGATTCACGACGCGGCGTTTGGCGAAGCGATGCCCGCGCGGCACCACCAGGAACAATTCTTCCGACGCGAGTTGTACCGCCTCGATGCGTTCGCTTGCGGGCGGAACGGGCGAGACCAGCGCGAGATCGACATCGCCCGCTTCCAGTTCCGCGAGGATGATGTGCGAAGCATTCTGCAAGAGTTGAAAGCGCGCGCGGGGGTGTTGCGCCCGAAAGCTCGCGATGAGATCCGGGACGATGCGCGTTCCGAGGGCGTGAGCGAAGCCGAACGCGATCACCCCGGCGTCGCGGTCGGCTAGGTCGGTCACCTCGCGGCGCCCGGCCTCCAGGGCCGCGAGCGCGCGCTCCGCATACCCCAAGAACGCCCGTCCGTACCGATTGAGCCGGACGGAGCGGCCGCGGTGATCGAACAGGGCCACCCCGAGGTCGCGCTCCAGGCGGCCGATCGCTCGGCTCAGCGCCGGTTGGGTGATCGCCAGCTCCTCGGCGGCTTGGGTGAAATGCTCGGTTCTGGCAACCACCCGGAAGTAGGCCAGCTGCTGGAGTTCCATATCCGAGTATTCATTCCATCAACGACATAAATCTTTCTTCTTGCCGTCATTGGAGGGTACGATTTGTGGGAGTAAGATGGTGGTACTGAGCTAGAGCGAAATGCCTGGTTCGGATTTTTCGCGTTTGCTCGTGCGAGCAGGTCAGACGGAGTACAAGAGTGCCGGACACGATGGTTCACGTTACCCTCCCCGAGATGGGGGAGTCGGTCACGCAAGGCGCGATCGTGGAATGGCGCAAAAAAGTCGGCGACTTCGTGACCGAGGGCGATACGCTGGTCGATATTACGACCGACAAAGTGGACGTTGAAGTACCGGCTACGGCGACCGGCGTGATTACCAAATTGATGGCGGCCGAGGGCGATAGCGTCGACGTCGGCGCACCCCTGGTTGAAATCGACACCAGCAAAGTCGCAAGCTCGAACGGCGCCACGCACGCGAACGGCGCAACGGTGAGCATGCCCGAACGAGTTGAGAGCGCGCCCAAGCAGGCTGCGAGCGAGCCGAAGCTGATCGATATCACGCTGCCGGAGATGGGCGAATCGGTGGCCGAGGGTTCGATCATCGAGTTCCGCAAAAAAATCGGTGAATTCGTGAGCGAAGGCGATACGATCGTCGAAGTCACCACCGATAAAGTCGACGTGGAAGTGCCCGCCCCGAGTTCGGGCGTCGTCACGCAACTCTACGCGCAGCCCGGCGACACCGTCGCCGTCGGCGCCAAGCTAGCGCAGATCGACGCGAATGCGGCGCCAAGCGGCGTCCCTGCAAAACCGAGCGTCGCCCCGGCCCCCGCTCCGGCGCAGCCTGCGGCCGCCGCGCCCGCACCGCCGGCGGCGCGCAGCGCCAACGTTGTAGCATCACCGCAGGCGCAGCGTGTCGCGCGCAAGCTCGACGTGGACCTCGCGCTCGTACGCGGAACGGGCCCGAGCGGTATGGTTCTGCGCGCGGACGTGCAAGCGCAACGCGAGAGCGCGAAACGCAAAGCATCTAGCGCCTCTCCCGCGCAGCAAATGGTGCCGCTGGCCACGGGTGCCAACGTCACGACGCTCAAGGGCCCCGCCGCCGCGCTGATCGGCTACATGGAGCAGTCGCTCGCAATTCCAACGGCCACGAGCTTCCGCACGCTCGCGGTCGACGCGATGGACGCGCGACGCAAGCAGCTCAACGCGGCGCTCAAGACGGCCGGTCGCAGCGAAAAGATTTCGTTCACGCACCTGGTTGCCTACGCGCTGGTGCGCGCGGCGCACGAGATGCCGTTCATCACCTATAGTTTCCGTCGCGACGAAAAGGGCGTTCCGCAACGCGTCGAGCCCGGCATTCACCTCGGCCTTGCCGTCGATAGCGAGCGTAAGGATGGGACGCGATTCTTGGTTGTCCCGGTCATCAAGCATGCCGATGCGCTCGATTTCGCGGGCTTCTACGCCGCCTATCAAGCGTTGGTCGCGAAGGCTCGCGATAACAAACTCGGCGCCGACGATCTGCAAGGTGCCTCGTTTACGTTGACCAATCCGGGCGGCATCGGCACCGTCGCATCGGTACCGCGCCTGATGGCGGGGCAAGGCGCGATCCTTGCGACCGGCGCGATCGGCTATCCGGCGGGATTCGCCGGTGCGAACGAAGCGGCGCTGCAGCAGTTGGGCGTAGCGAAGGTCATGCAAATGACCAGCACGTACGATCATCGCGTCATTCAGGGCGCGCAGTCCGGCGAATACTTGCGCCGCGTCGACCAGTTCTTACAAGGCAACGACGGCTTCTACGACGCGATCTTCGCATCGCTCGCGCTCGGTGCGCCGGCAGCCGTTCCGGCTGCGCGAGCAGCCCAGGCCCCCGTCGTACGGGAAGAACCGATCGCGCAGAATGTCTCCGATGAAATGTTGCGCGCGGTTGCGGCGGGCATGGCGCTCGTCTCGGCGTATCGCACGCACGGGCATCTCGCTGCGCACCTGGATCCGCTGGGCTCGCAACCGGTCGGCGACCCCAAGCTCGATCCGGCCACCTATAGCCTTAGCCCCGCGCTGCAGAGCGCGATCCCGGCATCGGTGCTCAACGTGAAGCTCCCGGGCGCGACACTGGCGGATATTCTGCCGCGCCTGCGCGAGACGTACAGCTCGACGATTGCGTACGAGTTCGAGCACATCTCGAATACCGAACAGCGCCGTTGGCTGCGCGAAAATATCGAATCGGGCGCATATCGCCTCGCGCTCAGCCGCGAACGTCAAGTTGAATTCCTTGCGCGGCTCACGCGGGTGGAAACGCTCGAACGCTACCTGCGCAAGACGTTCCTCGGGCAAAAAACCTTCTCGGGCGAAGGCCTCGACATGATGGTGCCGATGCTCGAAGAGGCGTTGGATATGCTCTCCGACGACGGCGTACCCAACGCGGTGATCGGCATGGCGCACCGCGGGCGCCTCAACGTCATCGCGCACGTCGTCAACGCTCCGTACGAGGAAATCGTCGGCGAGTTTGAAGCCGCGCACCAGCGCGGCGAAGTCGGCGGCGACGACGTCACCGGCGACGTGAAGTATCATCACGGCGCGACCGGCGTGTACACGAGTTCGGGCGGCAAGCAAATCATGGTAACGCTCGCGCACAACCCGAGCCATCTCGAAGCGGTCGACCCGGTGGTCGAAGGCCGCGCTCGCGCATTGCAGACGGACCACGCGCACAATCGGCCGGCGTACGACGTCAAACGAGCCGCACCGATCCTCATTCACGGCGATTCGGCCTTTACCGGCCAAGGGATCATCTCGGAAGTTTTCAACTTGCAGTCGCTCCACGGGTATGCGACGGGCGGTACGCTGCACATCATCGGCAACAATCAGATCGGCTTTACGACCGATTCGCGCGATTCGCGCTCGACCCGTTACGCGTCGGATCTCGCGAAAGGCTTCGACGTGCCGATCGTGCACGTCAACGCGGACGATATCGATGCGTGCATCTCGGCGGTTCATTTGGTGCTCGAGTTCCGCAAGCGGTTCGGGCGCGACGTGCTGATCGATCTGATCGGCTACCGTCGCCCCGGTCACAACGAGCAGGACGAACCGGCCTACACGCAGCCTTTGATGTACGAGAAGATCAAGGCACATCCGACGGCCCGCGAACTCTTTGCGAGCAAGTTGATCGCGCAAGGCATTATCGATGCGGAAGCGGCCAAGAAGATGGTCGACGATGCAACCGCGCAACTTCAGGAAGCCTACAAGGCCGTGAAGAGCGAGCGCGGCCCGGGGCTGATCGAGAAAATCGCGCAATCGGCGCCGCTCCCCACCGCCACGCTCGTGCCGATCGAAAAGCAGAAGCTCCTAGCGTGGAGCGAAGCGCTGGTCGGCGTACCGAACGGTTTTACCATCAACAAAAAACTCGTAACGCAGTTCGACCGGCGCCGGGCGTTGATCGCGGAAAAGGGGCTCGTCGACTGGGGCATGGCCGAAGGTTTGGCCTTCGCGTCGCTGCTTGCGTCGGGCGTGCCGATTCGCATCACGGGCCAGGATACCGAGCGCGGAACGTTCAGCCATCGCCACGCGGTGTTGCACGATCCGGCGACCAATCGTCAATTCGTGCCGCTCCAGCACCTGGCCGATGCCGCCGCGTCGTTCGAGATTCACAACAGCCCGCTCTCGGAGTATGCGTGCGTCGGCTTTGAATACGGCTACGCCGCTGCGATCCCGAAAGCGCTCGTGTTGTGGGAGGCGCAGTTCGGCGACTTCGTCAACGGCGCGCAGATCATCCTCGACCAATTCCTCGCAGCCGGGCAAGCGAAGTGGGGGCAGACGTCGCGTTTAACGCTGCTGCTGCCGCACGGTTACGAAGGGCAAGGGCCGGAGCACTCCAGCGCTCGCCTCGAACGCTTCCTCCAACTCGCCGCGGAAGGCAACCTGCGGGTCGCGTATCCGTCGAACGCGGGGAACTATTTCCATCTCTTGCGCATGCAGGCGGGTTCGCCGAATCCCGTGCCGCTGGTGGTGATGACGCCCAAATCGTTGCTGCGCCAAGAGATCGCATCGGGCAATATCGACGACATGGCAACCGGTACGTTCAAGCCGGTCATCGACGACCCCAACGTCACGGATCGCTCGAAGATCGAGCGCATCATCCTATGCACCGGCAAAATCTATTACGATTTGGCCGGCGCACCGGCGTACGCGAACATGAAGAAAACCGCGATCGTGCGCATCGAGATGCTCTCGCCGATTCCGGCTACGGAAATCAACGCGCTCTTCGAGACGTATCCGAATCTCAAGCGCGTCGTATGGGTGCAAGAGGAGCCGAAGAACATGGGCGCCCGCGGCTACGTGCGGCGTCGCCTTCTCGAACGTTTCGATAAGCCGCTCGATATCGATTACGTCGGGCGCGGCTACCGCGCAAGCCCGTCGGAAGGCTACCCGGGCGCGCACGCGGTCGAACAAGAACGTATCATCGCTGCGGCGTTGACCGAGTAACGTGGCGCGCAAACGCGAGATCGGCGAGGCGTTACTGCGGCGCGTCGATGGCGATCGCGTTGCCGACAATCTCGCCGGCGCCTACGCCGATATCGCGCCGGATTTCGTGCGCTACCTCACGGAGTTCGCTTTCGGTGAGATCTACGCGCGCGAGGGCGACCTGAAGCAGCGCGAACTGGTGGCGATCGCGTCGCTCGCGACCATGGGCGGGTGCGACGCGCAGCTGGAGACGCACGTGCACGGGGCTTTCAACGTGGGGTTGAGCCAAGACGAGATCGTCGAAGCGGTGATGACGTTGATCCCCTACATCGGCTTTCCGAAAGCGCTCGTCGCGATGGCGATCGTCAAACGCGTGGTCGAGAAGCGCTCCCGCACGAACCTCTAAAAACCCGAGCTACCCGTTCTGCCGAAGGAGAAGCAAGCAGCCCGAAGGTACTGGAAGGCATGTATCGATCGGTCGCCGCCGCCCTTGCCCTCTGCCTGCTTTTCGCGCCCCTTCGCTCGGCTGCGCTGGAGAGCGTCGCGCACCCGCAGATGGTGCTGCAGTACCCGCCCGCGCCGAAGGACGCTACCGTCGACACCTATTTCGGCGTCAAGGTGCCCGACCCGTACCGGCCGCTCGAGAACATCGATGCCCCCGCGACGCTGGCCTGGGAGCGCGCCGAGGAGCAACTGACCCGCGGGTACCTGGATGCGATTCCGGCCCGGGCGGCGATCGCGAAGCATCTGACGCACGTGGTCGATTATGAAAAAATCGGTGCGCCCTCGCATGTGAAGAACCAGTACTTCTATTCGTACAATTCCGGCCTGCAGAATCAAAACGTTCTGTATACGATGAACGGACCGAACGGGAAGCCACGCGTGCTGATCGATCCGAACGCGCTTTCGAAAGACGGGACGGTCGCGTTGGGCGATACCTCCGTGAGTACCGATGCACGATACATCGCGTACGCGACGCAGAGCGCCGGATCGGATTGGGAGACGTGGCATGTTCGCAATATTGCGACCGGCAAGGATCTCCCCGACGTTCTGCACTGGAGCAAATTTTCGGGCGCATCGTGGATGCCCGGCAACCGTTCGTTTCTGTACGCGCGCTACGCCACACCGAAGCCGGGCAAAGAACGCACGAGCGCGCTGTACAACCAGCGCATCTATCTGCATCGCCTGGGAACCCCGCAATCCAGCGATCGGCTCTTTTACGCGCGCCCGGATCACAAGGATTGGTTCATCGGCACGACCGTTACGCTGGACGGCCGATACGCGCTGCTGAGCACCAATACCGGCACCTCGCCGAACAACCGCGTGTATTACATCGATTTGCGAAGCGCGAAGCGCGTCGTTCGGCCGATCTTTGCAAAAGCCGATGCAAGCTACAATTATCTCGACAACGCCGGTACGCGGTTTTACTTTCAAACCGATGCGAACGCACCGCGGGGCCGCGTCGTATCGATCGATCTTCGTTCGCCGAACGTCTTGCACACCGTCATTCCGGAGCGCGCGGCGGCGCTCGCTTCGGTGGCGACCGCCGGCCATCGGTTTTTTGCAAGCTACCTGGTAGACGCGCACTCCGCGGTGCGCGTCTACAATTATGCCGGGCATTTCGTTCGCGACGTTCCGCTGCCGGGCATCGGCTCGGCCTCCGGCTTCGACGGCTGGCCGGACGACCGGCGCGTGTACTACTCCTATGCGAGTTGGACGACACCGGGCGCCATCTACAGTTACGATATCGCGAGCGGTAAGAGCACGCTCTATCGCCGCCCCCAGATCGCCTTCGATGCGAACGAGTACCAAACCGACGAGGTGTTCTATCGCAGCAAGGATGGAACGCGCATTCCCATGATGATCGCGCACCGCAAAGGCATTGCGCTGGACGGCTCACACCCGACGATTCTCTACGGATACGGCGGCTTCGATATTGCGATGACTCCCTATTTCTCGTCGTTCATCGCCACATGGCTGCAGATGGGCGGCATCTACGCGGTCGCCAACATCCGCGGCGGATCGGAGTACGGCGAAGCCTGGCATCGCGCCGGGATGCTGGCGAACAAACAGAACGTCTTCGACGATTTCATCGCCGCCGCAGAGTACCTCAAAGCCAAAGGCTATACGTCCACCGCAAAGCTTGCGATCAAAGGCGAATCGAACGGCGGCCTGCTGATCGGAGCCGTCGAGACGCAGCGGCCCGATCTCGCCGGTGCCGCGCTCCCCGGCGTCGGCGTGCTCGATATGCTGCGCTACGACAAATTCACGGTCGGCAACGCGTGGATTCCGGAATACGGTTGCGCGACGTGCAGCAAGGCGCAATTCGAGACGCTCTTGCGTTACTCGCCGTTGCAAAACGTTCGCCCCGGCACGCACTACCCGCCGACGATGATCATGACGGCCGACCACGACGACCGCGTCTTCCCGGCGCATAGCTTCAAGTTTGCGGCAACGATGCAGGCCGATCAGGCTGGAGATGCTCCAATCCTCTTGCGAATCGAATCGAAGGCCGGGCACGGCGGCGGAACGCCGATCGCCAAGAGCATCGACGAATACGCCGATATCTACGCGTTCTTAGCCAAAAATCTCCACGTCGAGATTCCGGTTGGATTCTAGGCGAACTGCTCGAGAAGCTCGCCGATCGTCGGCTTGGCGACGAACAGTTTGCGCGTGGGATCGGCAAGGAAGCCCCGTTCCAACATGCTATCGAACAGGGCCAGGAGATCGTCGTAGAAGCCGTCGACGTTGAGTAAACCGATCGGCTTGTCGTGGATGCCGAGTTGTCGCCACGTAAGGATCTCGCAGAACTCGTCCATCGTGCCGACGCCGCCCGGCAAGGCGATGAAGCCGTCGCTCAGATCGGCCATGAGCGCCTTGCGTTCGTGCATGCTGCCGACCACGTGCAGTTGCGTGACGCCGGTGTGCGCGATCTCCGCGCGTTCGAGCGCTTCGGGGATGACGCCGATCACTTCGCCGCCCTCGGCAAGCGCGGCGTCCGCGAGCGTGCCCATGAGCCCGACGCGTCCGCCTCCGTAGACGATGCCGTATCCGGCGCGCACGATCGCTTGCGCGACCTCGCGGACAACCGGGTCGAAGGCGCGGTCGTGGCCGGAGCGCGCGCCGCAGAAGAGGCAAAGTCGGGGCATACCGCGCAGCGCTTTAGGCAAGCGGAATATACGCGCCTGCCGGAGCAAACAGCGGGGATGCCTAGCGACGATCGGCGGCTCGTGTACTCCAGCGAATCCGGCTTTCTCGCCGAGCCGAAGCCCGGCCGGCAAAAGGCCCCCGGCCAAGCTGCCAAACCGAGCCTGCCCCAAGACGGCGTGATCCGGATCGCACGCGAGCGACGGCGCGCGAGCACGGTGAGTCTCGTGCACGGCTTGAACGAACGCGAGATCGCGGACGTGGCAAAGGCGCTCAAGCGCCACTGCGGCACGGGCGGAACCACGAAGAACGGTACGATCGAGATACAAGGCGATCACCGCGAGAAGATTGCCGCGTGGTTTGCGGCCCAGGGCCGCAAGGCGAAGCTCGCGGGTGGCTAAGGCGCTCCCCGGCCCAAGCATGTGGGCGACCACGCGCGCATTGTTGCCCACGCCGTATCGTGCGCTGCCCACCTTTCTCGCAGCCACCGCTGCGCAATACGGCCCGGTTTCGACGTTCGCGCTGCCGTGGAGACGATTCGTGTTCGTCAACGATCCGGAGGCGATCAAAGCGGTCTTCGTAACGCAACAGCACGCGTTCGTGAAATCGGAGGGCGTGCGAACGCTGCGCATTCTGCTCGGCGAAGGCTTGCTCACCAGCGAGGACCCGTTGCATCGCAAGATGCGTCGCATCGTGCAGCCGGCGTTTCATCACGCGCGTATCGGTGCGTACGGCGTAACGATGCTCGAGCACGCGCGCGAGTTCGTGGCCGGCCTTCACGATGGCGAAACGTTCGACATGCACACGGCGATGAGCGAACTCACCCTCAAGATTGCGGGGAGTACGCTGTTCGGCGCGGATACTGCGGATCAAGCGCAAGCCGTGCGCGATGCGTTGCACGAAACGATGGACGTCTTTCCCGGAGCGATCGGCCCGATCGGCAAGCTCCGCCGGCGATTGCCGCTAGCATCGACGCGGCGCTTCGAGCGCGCCCGGGCGACATTGGATGCGATCGTCTACGGCCTGATTGCGGAACGGCGCCGGTCGGCGAGCGAACGCGGCGACGCGCTCTCGCTGCTGCTTGCAGCCGGAGAGGCCGAAGGCGCGGATCGCCCGAGCGACGAGCAGATTCGCGATGAGGTGATGACGCTATTCCTTGCCGGCCACGAGACCACGGCGAATGCGTTGACGTGGACGTGGTATCTGTTGGCATTGCATCCCGAGGTTGTCGAGCGCTTGCGCGCCGAGAGCGCGGGCATGGATTTTAGCGCGGATCCGTTCGCGTTACTCGCAGCCTTGGAATACACCACCCGCGTGGTAAAGGAGGCGATGCGTCTCTATCCGCCGGCCTGGATTATTGGGCGCCAAGCTCTCGCCGACGTCGAGTTGCTCGGGCGCTATCCCATCCCCGGCGGAGCGACGGTGCTCATTTCACCGCTCGTGTTGCAGCGCACGCCCTCGCTCTATCCGCGCGCGTTGGAGTTCGACCCCGATCGATGGAACGATGGCGAGGGCATCCCGTTTGCGTACGTTCCGTTCGGCGGCGGCGCGCGTCGTTGCATCGGAGAAGCCTTCGCCTGGATGGAAGCGACGCTCTTGCTCGCGTATATCGCGCGCAGCTTCACCTTCGCGCGGACGCCGGGCCCGGATATCCGGATCGACCCGCTGGTTACGCTCCGCCCCAAGGGCCCCATGCTCGTGCAGGCGACGAAGCAAACCGCCTAGCCGCGAGCGCGCGTGGAGGAGTCGAGCAATACAACGCGCGAGTCTGCGGTTGTGGCATCGCTACTACGCAGGCTCGGCACACTCGATCTGGCGTTGATTACGATCGGAGCCGTGATCGGCTCGGGAATCTTCCGAACGCCGTCGGTTGTCGCGCAGCGGGCACACATTCCCGCCCTAATCCTCGCCTGCTGGGCGTTGGGCGGAGTTGTAGCGGTAATCGGCGCCTTCGTCTTTGCGGAACTCGCCGCCCGGCGCCCGCTCAGCGGCGGGCTCTACGCGTACCTGCGCGACGCCTATAACCCCGGCGTCGCGTTTGTTTTTGGCTGGACGCTCCTCTTCATCGGCGACACCGGCGGCACGGCCGCAGCCGCCGTCTTATTTGCCGGATACTTCGAGCCGTTAACCGGCTTGCACGTCGCGCCGACGATCGTCGCGGTCGTAACGCTCGCGCTCGTCACGGCGATCAACGTTCTGGGCGTGCGGCAAGGAGGGACGTGGCAGAACGTCTTGGTCGTGCTGAAGATTGGCGCGATCGGAGGATTGATCGCGGCCGGTATCTTCGCGCATCCTAGCGCCGCGTCGGCAGCACCGGTCGCGTTCCATAGCGGCGGCACGCTGCTGGGTGCGCTCGGGGTAGCGATGCTGCCCGTGCTCTTTTCCTACAACGGCTTTCAAGGTGCGAGTTTCATTACGGGCGAGACGCGCGACCCCGAGCGCACCATTCCTCGCGGACTGGTTATCGGAGTCGGAACGATCGTCGTCATCTATCTGCTCGCGAATATCGGATATCTGCACGCGCTCGGTGCCGCCGGCCTGGCCCGCACGCACACGCCCGCCAGCGATGTGATGCAGGCCGCAATCGGACCGGTAGGCGCGCGCGTTATCGCGGTCGCGATCACGCTTTCGACGCTCGGGTTCATGAGCACGCGTTTGCTTGTTGCCCCGCGCATCTATCATCAAATGGCGCAAGACGGGTTGTTTTTCAAAGCGGTCGGATGGATTAATCCGCGGACGCACGTTCCAACCGTCGCGATCGTGCTCGAAGGATTGGTTGCGGCGATCATCGCCGCCAGCGGGACGTTCGAACAAATCGTGAACTGGGTCGTCGCTCCCGAATGGGCCTTCGTTGTAATGGCCGCAGGCGCGGTGTTCGTCTTCCGGCGTCGCGATGCAGATAAACTGCCGCCGGCCACGCGCGTCCCCGGGCATCCATGGACGACCGGTTTGTTCATTATTACGCTGCTCGCAATTTTCGCGGCCGAATTGCTGACCTATCCGCGAGATACGCTCTACGGCGCTTTGGTGATGGGCGCGGGCGTTGTGTTCTTCTTTGTGTGGCGGCGCACTCGCGCCGTAAGGTAGCTTGCCGGGCTCAGAACAACTGGCCATGCCGGAAGGCGCCGCCGGCGAGGGCGACCGGTCTGTACATGGTCAAAACATTGGCACAGCACATCGCGTTCGAATCGGATGCCCGGGGGCGGACCGCGATTGACCGTTACGATTTCGATTGCACGCCGCGCTGGTTAGAGACAGGATTCTCCGAATCGCGCGGTCATAATGGTCGGGATGAAGCGCTTTCTTACCGGCGTTCTTGCCGTTATCGTGGTCGCTGCTCCGCTGGCCATTCGCGCCGCCGCAACAGCTCCGACCAAAGAGCAATTGATCTCCAAGCTGTCGTGGCGCAGCATCGGTCCGGCGATCGGAGGACGCGTCGTCGCGGTCGCGGGCGTTCCAAATGAGCCCAACCTGTTCTACATGGGCGGCGTCGAAGGCGGCGTTTGGAAGAGCACCGATTACGGCCTGACGTGGGATAATATTACCGACGGCAAGATTCCGGGAATCGCTGATCCAATCGGCGCGCTCGCGGTGGCGCCTTCAAATGCGAAGGTCATCTACGCGGGCACCGGCGAGGCGGACATCCGCAGCGATTTCGACACGGGCGACGGTATCTACAAGACGACCGACGCCGGTAAGACTTGGCACTACGCCGGGTTACGCAACACGCATATGACGACCAAACTGGTCGTCGACCCGCACAATCCCAACGTCGTGTACGCTGCGTCGATGGGCCACGTGTTCGTGCCCAACACCGACCGCGGCGTTTTCAAGACGACCGACGGCGGCAAGAGTTGGCACAAGATTCTGTACGTCGACGCGAAAACCGGCGGCGTGGACCTGGTGATGGACCCGCACAACGCGAACGTGTTGTACGCCGCGATGTGGCAGGCACAGCGCGTGCCGTGGAAGCTGACCAGCGGCGGCCCCGGCAGCGGCTTGTATAAAACGACCGACGCCGGTGCGCATTGGACCAAGATCTCGACCAATCCCGGATTCGCCAAAGACCTGCTCGGAAAGATCGGCGTGTCGGTCGCGGCGAGCAACCCGCGCATCGTGTACGCGATCGTGCAGGCCAAGGACGGCGGCGTGTTCCGCTCGCAGAACGGCGGGGCGACTTGGAAGCTGGTCAACAACGAGATGAAGCTGCGCCAGCGCGCCTTCTACTATACGGCGATTTTCGCCGACCCGACCAATGCGAACGTCGCGTACGCGCCGCAAGTCGACAGCGTCTACAAGACGACCGACGGCGGTAAGACGTGGAAAGTGATCCCCTCGATCCCGCATGGCGATCACCACATCATCTGGGTCAATCCGCTCCATCCCAAGATCATGCTCGAGGGCAACGACGGCGGCGCGACGGTGTCGACGAACGGCGGCAAGACATGGAGCACCGTGTGGAATCAGATGACCGGGCAATTCTACAAAGTTGCGCTTGACGACCAGTTCCCGTTTCATGTCTACGGCGCGCAGCAGGACGAAGGGGCCTTCGAGGCCCCGAGCGCGATGCCGGGCGGCGCGATTCCGCTTTCGGCATGGCAGTCGGTCGCGCTCGGCGAGAGCACGTGGGTCGCGCCCGAACCGGGTCATCCCGACGTGACGTACGGGGCGGGCTACAACAGCTCACTCGTGCGCCTGAACAATCACACCGGTGAAGAAAAGAACGTGAGCCCGTGGCCGCGCTACATGGCCGGCTCGCCCGCGGCAGAAACCAAGTACCGTTTCGGGTGGACGCACCCGATCTTTTTCTCTCCCGCCGATCCCAAAGAGTTGCTCGTCGGCTCGCAAGTCGTCTTCTCGAGTATGGATCAGGGACAGACGTGGAAGGTCATCAGCCCCGATCTCACTCGCAACGACAAGAGCACCGAGGGGCCGACCGGCGGTCCGATTTTCCTGGATCAAACCGGCGCGGAAACCTTCCCCGACGTCGCGTCGCTCGCGGTCTCGCCGCTCAACAAGGACGTGATCTGGGCCGGATCGGCCGACGGCCTGGTGCACGTGACGACCGATCACGGCGGCAGTTGGAAACTCGTCACGCCGCCTGCGCTTCCGCAATGGGCGCAGATCAGCTCGATCGAACCGTCGCACACCGCGGAGGGCACGGCATATCTGTCGGCATCGCGTTACATGTGGGACGATTTCCACCCGTACGTGTATAAGACGACCGACTACGGTGCGCACTGGACGACGATCTCGGCGAATCTGCCGAACGATCAATATGTGTTCGCCGTGCGCCAGGATCCGCGCGAGCCGCGCCTGCTCTTCGTGGGTACGCGCAGCACGGTCTACGCGAGCTTCGACGACGGCGGCCGCTGGACGCCGCTTACGCTCAATCTTCCCGGCGTGCAGGTTCGCGATCTCGCGATCGATGCGCGTGAGGGCGAACTGGTGGCGGCCACGCATGGCCGTTCGTTCTGGATTCTCGACAATCTGGCGCTGCTCGAACAGATTGCGCGCGGCGATCAGCCCGGCGCGGATGCCGCCTATCTCTACGCACCGGAGAACGCGTGGCTAACCCACGCGTACGGTGGCGGCGGATACGGAAGCAACGATCCGACCGCGGGCGCGAATCCCAAGTACGGAACGACGGTATTCTTCGACATACCCAAGGGTTATAACGGCCGCACGCCGGCGACGCTCACGTTCGAGGATGCGTCGGGCGCGACGATTCGCAATTTCACGCTGCATCTAGCGAACAAGCACGAGAAGAAGCTGACCAGAGCGCAGCGGGCGCTGATGGACAGCACGGCGTTGCGTGCGCACGACATCGCCGAAGCGACCGCAGTCAAGCCGGGAATGAATACGTTCCAGTGGGATATGAAGTACCCGCCGGCCTACGACGTTCCGGGATTCCGTAACGCCGAAACCGACGACTTCCCCGACGTCGGCGACGGACCGACGATTCTGCCCGGCAAATATCAGGTGACGCTGCACTACGGCGGCAAGTCGTACACGCAGCCGTTCACCGTGACGCTCGATCCGCGTCTGCATCCGGCCGACGGCGATCTGGAAGCGCGCTTTGCGCTGGAAACCAAGATCCACGATTCGATCGACCAACTCGATCGAGCGATCGACGCGGCGATGAACGCTCGTGCGGGACTGCCGGCAGCGCGTCGGGCCCAAGTCAACGCGGAGATCGCGGAACTGGTCATGCTTCGCATGAATTCGAGCGAAGCCGACGTGCTGTATGCCGACAAAATCCGCGCCCAGCTCGGCTTCTTGCTCAATTCACTCGAAAATGCGTATCAGAAGCCGACGGCGGCGGAGTACGCAACCTTCGATGACTTACGTAAGATCGCCACGATGGGTGAAGACCGGCTCAAGGCACTGACGGCGCGATAAGCGGCGTCAGTGCCTTGATACCTCGCCTTGACGACGTTCGGTCTCCATTGATTTGTCGCTGGACCGTCGGCTCAAGAACAGCCGGATAAAAGCTACCGCCGCGTTCGTCACGGCGATCAACGTTCTGGGCGTGCGGCAAGGGGGGACGTGGCAGAATGTATTGGTGGTGCTGAAGATCGGTGCCATCGGCGGGTTGATCGCGGCCGGTATCTTCGCGCATCCTAACGCCGCGTCGGCCGCACCGGTCGCGTTTCATAGCGGCGGCACGCTGCTGGGCGCGCTCGGGGTTGGGATGCTTCCCGTGCTCTTTTCCTACAACGGCTTTCAAGGCGCGAGTTTTATTACCGGCGAGACGCGCGACCCCGAGCGCACCATTCCTCGCGGGCTGGTTATCGGAGTCGGAACGATCGTCGTCATCTATCTGCTCGCGAATATCGGATATCTGCACGCGCTCGGTGCCGCCGGCCTGGCCGCCACGCACACGCCGGCCAGCGATGTGATGCAGGCCGCAATCGGACCGGTAGGCGCGCGCGTTATCGCGGTCGCGATCACGCTTTCGACCCTCGGGTTCATGAGCACGCGTTTGCTCGTTGCTCCGCGCATCTATCATCAAATGGCGCGAGACGGGTTGTTTTTCAAAGCCGTCGGATGGATTAATCCGCGGACGCACGTCCCAACCGTTGCGATCGTATTGGAAGGATTGGTTGCGGCGATCATCGCCGCAAGCGGGACGTTCGAACAAATCGTGAACTGGGTCGTCGCTCCCGAATGGGCCTTCGTGGTAATGGCCGCAGGCGCGGTGTTCGCCCTCCGGCGTCGCGACGCAGATAAATCGCCCCCGACCGCGCGCGTCCCCGGGCATCCATGGACGACTGGCCTGTTCATTCTCACGCTCCTCGCAATTTTCGCGGCCGAATTGCTGACCTATCCGCGGGATACGCTCTACGGCGCTTTGGTGATGGGAGCGGGCGTCGTGTTCTTCTTTCTGTGGCGACGCGCTCGCGCCGTAAGGTAGCTTCCGCCATCGCCTTCTGGGGATTCCTAGCAAGATGCCGACGTTGCCGTACTTGCTGGCCAGTTTCGACCGTGAGTTGGGTGTCTCCCCGGACTCATTGAGTGGAGGAGGGTCTTCCTGTGATTGTGCCGGAACCTTCGATGGCTTGGCGAACAGTGGGTGACGATGGCACGTGCGGACTTGCTTCTGAATCTCGTTGACGCGGCGAATCGCAATGATACGCTTATGATCAAGCACGCCGTTGAGGCCATGGCAGCCGAAGAGCGCGCCAAGAACCATCACGTGCTAGCTGATCAACTCTCTGCGCGGATTGAGCGCGAAAAGTCGGCTCCAAATGTGCAGCGATTAGCAGCAGCGTTAATGACAGACCTCTGGTATGAGCGTTCGCCACGGATACGGATACAGGATCTGATCCTCGCATCCGATGTTTACTCGACCGTATCACAACTGGTTGAGGAACAGCATCGGACGGAGCTTCTTCGTTCGCATGGCCTGGAACCGCGCAATAGAATACTACTAAATGGGCCGCCTGGTAATGGAAAGACGACTCTTGCCGAAGCGATCGCGGAGTCTCTTGTTGTTCCGTTGATCGTTCCTCGATACGAGTCTATTGTCGGGAGTTTGCTCGGAGAAACCAGCCAGCGGCTAAGGCAACTTTTTGACTACGTTGCTACCCGCCGTTGCGTGCTGTTCTTGGACGAATTCGATACGGTGGCGAAGGAGCGTGCTGACCAGCACGAGACGGGTGAGATAAAGCGCGTAGTAAGCTCGCTGCTGTTGCAGATCGATCAATTACCATCGCATGTGGTTGTCGTCGCGGCAACAAACCATCCGGAGCTATTGGACCGCGCCGTTTGGCGCCGATTTCAGGTTCGGCTTGCGATGCCCCCACCAATCGCCGCACAGGTGCGAGAGTGGTTCGCGCTGTTTACCCGGCGCTACGGTATCGATCTACAGAAGAGCGCTTCGGCGCTCGATGGAAAATTCGCCGGCCGCAGTTTTTCCGACCTTGAGGAGTTTGCGTTAGACGTGCTGCGTCAGATCGTCCTCGCCGGGCCCGACGGCGACCTGCGCGCGATAATTAGCCAGCAGCTTAGGAGGCAGGTTGCTCAAACTCGGGCTGCGGCACAGCGGAGGCCCACTTTGAACCGCTCCAACAGCTTGGCGAAGAAAAAGAGGAAGTAGGGTCAGATAATATATGGACGGTGAGGGTGCTGGCCAATATCCACTGATTGTTTTCCCGACGAGGCAGCGAGGCGCTAGTCAAGATAGATTTGGCCGTCCTCCGCGTCTCACGTTCCCGACTCATGGACGACAGATCGCTCGCGCGGAGCCTCAATTCAAGAACCTTCAAGATCGCTTCAATGCGGCTTTGCAGGTTGCGCCTGATGGCGTCGAATCCGACCTCGTTCTCGTCATTGAGATAGCTGGGCGTGTTGTCGACTTCGTAAATGCCACGAGATACGTTGAGGGGCTCAAGTGGATAGGCGAATGGGATACAGAAGATATCGATCCGAGCCTAGACTTCGCGACCAGTAATGAAGGACAGCGGGTGGCAGGAACGCTCTTTTTGATGTTCTCGAATCAAAGCGCGATGCGCGAGCTGCTGTCACTTTGGGATCGTTACAAAGAGAATCCGGCGGCGCAATTCCGCCGCGGGCTGAACAAATGGCGCGACGTGTTCAAGCAGCTTCATACCATCCGCCTTTGGGACGAGCAAGATCGTGTTACTGACGAGTTGGTAAAAGATTGGCGCCTGCGGCTTGAAGGCGGCTTGAACGTGGTCCCGTTCGAGGCCGAGCTTTGGTATTCGCAAAATGAGGACAAGAGACGAAAGGCTGAGGCAGAACTTAGGGCAGCGGTAGAAGATGCCGGCGGCCGTGTGGCCGGGCATTACGTCATCTCAGAAATAGATTATCAGGTAGCCGTCGGCGAGCTTCCGTCGGATGTAGTGCGCAATATGCAGGGCGACCGTGCGGCCTCGATATTTAAGAACCCGGGAGTGATGTATCTTCGCCCAGCGGCGCAGGCGCTTGTTTCATCGGACGAGGGAGACTTCATCCCGACGGAAGATGCGGCGACGCGGCCGCTCCCTGATAATAGTAAAGAAGCTGTGGTCGCGATCCTGGACGGGCTGCCAGTAGGGAATCATCCTTTGCTCAGTGATCGGCTAATCATCGATGACCCCGATGGGTGGGCGGCGACAGTTGCCGCATCCGATCGTGTTCACGGGACGGCGATGGCCTCTCTCGTCGTTCATGGCGACTTGGGTGCGAGGGAGTCGCCGCTCACGCGGCCTGTCTATATACGCCCGATTCTGATGCCTGATCCAGCCGATTGGCGGAATGATCCGCGGGTCGAATGTGTCCCGGAAGGAGTACCGTTCGCTGATATTGTGCGGCGTTCCGTAGAACGGCTGTTTGACGAGTCATTACCGGGCGTCGGCAGGATATTCGTTATCAACTTATCCGTCGGCGATCTGTCGCGAATGTTTTTAAGAAGTATCAGCCCGTGTGCGCGACTTTTGGATTGGCTTGCATGGAAGTATAAGGTTTTGTTCCTCGTTTCTGCTGGGAACCATGTTCAGGACGTTGATCTAGATATCACGCGCGATTCCCTTGCAATACTGCCGGCGCTCGATGTGGAGAGCCAACTCATTAGGGGACTTGAGCGACAAACGCTTGATCGCCGACTTTTGAGCCCAGCAGAGGCAGTGAACGCTTTAACAGTTGGTTCTGCGCATCGAGATTCGTCTGAGCCGCTTCCATTGGAACGACAGGTTTTGGCGTTTCAGGACGTGCTGCCGAGTCCATTCAATGCGCATGGGTTTGGTTATCGGAGGGCCATTAAGCCTGACGTCCTTTTCGACGGCGGTCGGATTCTCTTGGAAGAAGCAAACGTTCAGGAACCTGGTAGGACCAGAGTGCGGATGGTGAGGGCGCTAAGACCGCCAGGAAATCGCGTCGCAGCACCACCGCCGCGGGGCACCGGATTAGTGGCGTCGCGAGAGAGCCATATAAGGGGAACAAGCAATGCATGCGCGTTTGCCACCAGAAATGCTGCTTTTCTTTACGAGCTGCTGAGCAATCAACGCATGGTCGAAGGAAGTGTTCCGAATGGGTATATGGCAGTTGCATTAAAGACGCTGTCTGTTCATGGTGCAGAATGGGGAACGCTGGGAGAGCGATACATAGAGGCCCTTGCGGCTGAGCCGAGCGTGCTCCCACCGTTTGTAAAGCAGCGAGAATATGTAGCGAAATACCTTGGTAATGGCATCGCTGACTTTAGCCGCTCCGTCCTTTGTAATTCGCGCCGCATTACACTGATTGGGTATGGGAGTCTTACCGATGGGGAGGCCGACGTTTACACGTTTCCTTTGCCGCTAGCGCTTAGTGGTCGCAGAGGGATGCGAAAGCTCGTGGTCACGCTTTCCTGGCTGTCGCAAATGAATCCGCGACATAACAATTATCGGCGAGCCCATCTATGGTTCAATTTCCCAGCGGAAGACGCGAAACCAGGATTGGCTGTATCGTCTGCGCGAGCCGAAGTTCATAATAGGCCAGCACAACGCGGGACGCTGCAGCACGAGATTTTCGTTGGCGATGAGGCGAGAGTGCTCAAGCCCGAGTCGTCGATTCTCATTTCCGTTAACTGTAAGGCGGATGCCGGGAGCTTCGAAGATAAGGCGCCGTATTGCTTGGCCGTGACAATGGAGGTCGGCGAAGAGCTTGACCTGCCGATTTATCAGCAGGTTGCCGAGCGCGTTCGACAGGCCGTACAGGTACAACCCTAATGCCTATGGCTGCTTTCCGGCGGACATTCTCAGGCCACGGGGAAGCCGCTCCTAATGCCCTGTAAGGACTTGGGAATTCCGCACACGGCTGAGGGCGGATTCGCGCAAAACGCCGGCACCGGCTGGCGATTTAGAGATCGCCGAAAGGCCGCGGCAAAGCGGAAAATGCTGGCGCCGGCAGCCCATTGATGGCTTGGGTACAAATCCGCAGGAGCTATTTGACTATTAGTGGTCCGTCTAACAGAGCGGACGAAATCGGGCGGGAACGGCCGGGGCAAAAAAGCGGAAATCCCTGAAAATCGAGGGTTTTAGTAACGCTCGGGACCTGCCGGGACCCCACTTCGAGAATTCAACTCATTTGCTGCTTGCAAACGCGGCTCTAAGCAACTTCTTCGACCTTTCAATAACAAAGATGAACCGGCTCCGTTCAGAATTACACGGCAGCACACGCGCCGTGGGTGACTGCGATCGGAATCGCCATGGTGACGGTATAGCCGCCGTCGGTCAGCGCGCCGCGCGACCCAGAGCGGCCCGAAGTTCGTGTTCTCCGACGACGCTTCGTTATGCGCCCGCATCGGATTCGACTCGAACTGATATTGGAAGCCTGCCGGACTAGTCGCCAAATGTCGACCCGCACCGCGTTATCGGGCAACGCCATACCGCCGTTGATATTGTTGCCGCCGTATACTGTGTCGTCGGCGTGCCGTGCCGCACAGGCGCCGACTTCTTCGCGGTAGGCGTATGAAGTGTCTATTGCCCCTTCTGTGCGCCGATATAGAGGATCCATTTGGCGAACAGGGCTGGTTCGGTGTTGAGGTTGTTGGCATTGCCGTAGACGAAATAGAATTCATTGTGGCCGCGCAAGTAATGCAGCGCGAGTGAGACGTTGTCTGCCTTGACGAAGCACCCGGGCTGGTACGGATTTCCCGTTGCGATATTGCAGGTAGATGTCGGCCAATAGATGCTTTCGTACGTCAGCGCTTGGAACGCGTTGGGGAGATTCGGACCAACGATGCGGCGCACTCCGAGGTCGAACTGCCACGCTTTGTTCGGCTGCCAGTCGAGCGAGGGGCGCTCCAGCCATTGATCGCTCGAAACTTCGCCGGGATAGGTGGTTAGGTATCGGTCCTGGTCGGTCTCGAGTGTAAGGTGGATACGGCGGGTTACGGGCAGCGTGAGGAGATACGTCCACGCGTCGAGTTCGCCATGGTAGTACGGGCCGCCGGTGTATTGAACGTATGACGGCGTGTTCGTGTTTTCACGGTACCCGATGTTGACGCCGTTGCCGTTAAAGGGTAGGAACTCGTTCGCAACGGTGCGGATGCCCTGGGAATTCGCATAGAACTTCACGGAGAGCAAGTTTTTCAAGTCGAACTTGACTTGCGATTCCTCGTCCGTTTGTGCGAGCAGGCCCAGATGATTGTTGTATCGCGCGTAGTAATTCTGAACGCTGACATCGTGAAGCCAAGACGACGGCGTGAAGTTGAAGGTGTGCTGCAGGAGGCTTTGATAACCGAAGATGTCGTTCTGTGCGACGTAGCCGTCGAGAGGATTGAATTGAGCGCCGATCCGCTGCACGCCGGCCACATAGCTGCTCGTTGCCGTTGAGTATAGCAAACCATACTCCCGGTCTTGGGCCTGCGCGCCGTCGGTGACCAGCGATCCCGATTCGAAAGCATTGTTGCCGTAGACGCCGAAGTGAGTATGTTGGTTGAGATAACCAAAATCGAGCGAGGAGGTGTCGTCGTGGAGTCCATAGGCGTCAACCGCGACACGCTGGGTCTCGATGCCATACATTTGCCGTGGATCCTCGTAGGAGTAGTTCGCGGTCTCAGCTTGGTCGGTACGGGCCACACCGAGCGCGTCGAATGCGGCGAACGACACGCGCCCCTGTGTGCCCTCGGCACCATAGCCTTGCGAAAACGTTGGAATCGCCGGCGTGTATAGCGTTAGAGGACACGAGACACAGATGAAATTGTAGTTGAAGACGCTCGCCAGTTGGGTGAAGAATGGCCGGACTTCAACATATTGGCGGGCGAACGCGGTCGGCGCAATCGTCTGCTGATCGGACTCCACATTCGAGTAGTCGGGGTGCAACGTCCCGACGAATGACGCGGTCGGATCGATCGGGAGGGAGAAATCCGCGCCGACACGCGAGGTGCTGCCGCCGTTTATGCGGCTCGTCGCCTCGCCAAGACCGTACAACTGCAGACGTGCCGGGTTGCGGACGCTCGCCGATTTCGATCCGGCCGCCGCGACGCCGACGCCTTTCACCATGCCGATGAATGTCGGATCCGACGGCGAGCTCGCGATGGACGAGTAGGCCCATACGTCGAGCGAATTCCTTGCTTGTGAGAAGCGCACGAATTGCATGCGCCAATCGTGCGAGCCACCCGAGCGAATGATGCTCAGCGGGATGCGCATCGTGACGTCATAGCCGTTAGGGGTCGAGTGGGCGATGGCGGTCCATTCCGGTGAGTACGCGCTGTTCTCGCTTGAGGTTTGATAGCGCGTGCCGATCGGATTGGCGAAGAACGCGTACAAAAATCCCTGGGTCCCTCGCGGACTGAGATAGACGCCGACATAATCATCGCTTAATACCGAGCTGCCGTTGGTGTGCTGGCTGGCCATGAGTACGCCCTTCTGCGTGATTTCGAACGCGACGTAGAGCGCGGTACCGTCTTGTGCTACGCGCACCGCCGCCGGCGAGGTCGCCGGGCGGTGATATGTAAAGTCGTAATCCAGATGGACCGTTGCAGCGCCGCCCCACGACTGATTCACGTCGCCGTTTATCATCGGCGCAGGCGCGGCGGGCAGTGTGAGGGTGGGTGGTGGGTTGTTCGCGGCCGCCGGTAGAGCAGCCGCACAGAGGAGCACCGTGGACAGGAGCAATTGCGGCGTTGCGGCGACACGAAGCACGCCTCGTGCGAAGATTCTCATGAAGGCTCCTAAAATGGTGCTTAATTAGTGATGTCGGCGCGCTGTCTTAGCGCACGCTATCTATCCTGCGTCTGATGGTCTGATAAAAGCTGGCGCCGATGCACATCGCCGGGATGACTCCCAAAAGCCCAATCCAGGCGCCAAGTGGTGCTTGAGAATCGGGGTTGCCTGCGAGCGCCGGAATAACGAAGCACAGAACCAGAAATAGCGCTGCACTAAACGCTACGCGCAGACCGTCGGTCCGAACGAGTCGCGCAAGGATCGCGCCGAAAACAACTGCAGCAGTCCAGTTGACGCAAAACCATCCGAATCCAGTCTGGACTACCGTATCGATCAGCACGACCACAAAGAACATCTCGAGTAGTACAGCGAGCGCAAGTAGTGCGACGCCAATGCGGCGAAGCGCCGACTCGTTCGATCTGGAATACGAGAGAAGCGACGGTATTGAAAGCACCGTTTGCGTCCAATACCAGCGATTTGCAGCCTTCGCCCCGCTCAAATACATGATGCGAAGGTATTCCTCATGCAGATCACCAGCAACAATCTCGTAATCGCATTCAGGAGCGGCGGCTACGACAAGCGCTTGAGCGAGGGTAGGTGGCCTCACGCGGTTGCGTCCCGTAGCGACACACCCGCATGAAGTCGTTCCAGGGTGTGTCGGGCATTTTTGAGTGCCGAAACGCCGTCAGCCTCGATCTTGAAGTGCCGTTTGGCTTTGCCGCCGCGCTCAGCGGTCGGCTCGCCGATCCAAGACGAGACCAGTCGCTTCCGTTCGAGACGCTCGAGTGTCGCGTGGACCGCGCCGATCGCGGGAGAACGTCCCGTAACACGCTCGATTTCAGCGCGAATCATCGCCCCATACGCACCGTCGCCCAAACGGAGGACGGTCAGCAGAACGACGTGCTCGAACTCGCCGAGATACTCACCTTTCGCCATAATATCCACATAATAGATAATATAAGGTCCTCTGTCAAACCGTCAGCTTTTTCTCAGCCGACGGGAGGGGTGAGGAGGCTTTGGCAGGCCTCAAATCGTGCAGAGCGACCGGGATCCGTGCGGCGCCTCGAAAGTTCGATTCCCGTTGGCACTACACGTTGAAGCCCGAAGTCATGGCGATTCTGGGCTTCTTGCTATTAGGAATGTCAGCCAAGTAAGGGGCCTGTCGATCGGCTATCCGGGAGAGACGTCGAGATTGGAGATACGACCTCGTTTGTCGACAGTGAATGAGCCTATAGCGTCCACACTTTCAAAATGCACCAAGTACAGGTATGTTGTGCCTTTGACTGAGGGATGTGATCCCTTGTAAATAAAGCCTTCGATTGGTCCAAGGCCGGCAACCTGGGCGACGAACGATTTCATCACCTCATCGCTGAACTCTTTTGAAACAGCGGGCTTGAGTTGCGAGCGATCGAGATGCCCACTCATCATGAGCTGGAAGAGCTTCCGAAAGCGCATCGTGAGCGCAACGTGCTCGCCGGGGGCCGATTCGTAAGGCGCGAGCGTCGCAAACGGTGGCCGGGAATAGCTTTGACCACAGCGACCGAGATCGAGCCCCTTTGCCGAATTGGCTCGGATAAAGGCGACGATGAGCGTGTCCGTACAGGGTGGCCTTGGGCTATCGTGCGAGCCGCCCTTGATGAGCAGCATGCGAGCATTGGGAAGATATGGAAGTGCCTCCCGCGCTGATGATACAGGCGAGGCTGGGTCGTCGCTGCCGTTGATCATGAGTATCGGCGCATCGCTGCGAACCGGGTCGACAAACCATGCGGGTACCGGCTTCACGTTCCAGATTCGGCAAGCGCGTTGCTGCGCGCGTATGCGCAAATCACCTTCGAACGAGTTTGCGCTTACACGCCTAACTGCACCCTCGGTAATGAAAGGTATGTCTTCCGCGCAGGTAACGGAAAGGTTGAGGCCATCGGCCAGAAGCCCATCAAACAAGTGAGTCATTTGATCAATCAGGCTGCTGAGGGGAGCGTAGTCTCCGCGGTAAGCCCGCTCGATGATCACGGGAATGTACGCTGCCTTTGATGAGAAGTAGAGCGCCTGCCTGAGGCGATCAACAAACACCTCTTTCGACAACGCCACCGTCTGCATTCTGTTTGTAACGGCGTTGCGAATTTGCATATGCAACGGCCCATGGTTAAATCTTTGAACAAGAGCGGCGAAGTGCTGTTTGAATAACGGAAAGTGCTTCGAACAAGTGACGTCCGCCTTGCAGGCCTCGATGAGTGCAGTCATCGCCACCTGGGCACCCTCCGCCATTTGAAGTGGAATAATCTCGAAATGTGGTGGCGAAACGCCATCGAGCACCATGCTCTGAACGTGCTCCGGATACTGACGGGCATATGCTAGATAGAAACGCGTCCCGTAGGAGCCACCATAAAGGACAAGCTTTGGGTAGCCCAATGCGGCGCGAAGATCATCTAGGTCTGCGGCGGCAGCTATTGTCGAGTAGTCGCTAAGATCGGCGTGGCGGGAAAGGCGATCCCTGCATTGTTTCACGAGTGAGTCGGGCCACAACTGCGCGAAATACAACTCGGGATGCGCGCGCGGATCGAAATCGCAGTTCTGTGGTGCAGATTGGCCGGTGCCGCGATTATCGACAAGAAGTAGGTTGTATTTGTCACGCAGCTGCGTAAACGCCGACGCGCGACCGGCGTCGGCGAGTCCCTCCGCCTCGGCCGTCGATGAAACGCCAGGACCGCCTGGGTTAAACGCGACCGCGCGGTTCGTGGGATGCTCCGCTTTGATGATGATGAAGTGGAGCGTAATCGTTCGGCCGCTCGGCAGAGAACGGTTTTCGGGAACGACGAACGTTCCGCATTCGGCGGGCAGGTGCTTTCTGCCGACATGGCACGAGCGCGATTGCAGCCGCTGTGCCGATGGATCATTGTGAGACCCGGTCTGGGCTAAGAGCGCTACGGATAATAGCGTCGCGATCATGAGGGCGTCGTACCGCGGGCCGCCGGTGGGCTCCTTTGCTACAGATCAGGCCGAGGGCCCGGCGTCACATTCGACGGCTTCAGCCGAGAACGGTCTTCACTCCTGCGAATTAGCTCGCGGGAATCTTGGCACCATCGTGCACCCCTAGGCCAAGACGAGTTGTTCGTCGCCGACGCCGGCGCGTAGGACGGCTTCGTGGATCATTTGATCGGCGATCTCGCGCACGGCCCAGCGCGCTTGCGCGTCCGGCGAGAGTTTGTCGATCGGGTCGAAGTACACGAACGCCTTGCCCGGCTTGACGCTGGGAGCCGCGTAGACAGCGATGCCGTTCTCGCGATCGTAATACTCGTATGAGTGCACGTCGCGTTTTCCGCCGCCGCCCGGCGCGTCGCATACGAATGTAGGCGTATTGAATCCGGCGGTACTGCCGCGGACGAACTTCTCGATGTCGGTCGCGGTTTTTATGGTGGTCCGTAGTTCCTCGACGCCCTTTACCATGTCGTGCATGTAGACGTAGTACGCGTGCACGTTGAGATACTCCAAGCGCTTCACCAGGAGTTGCATGCGCTCGGGCGTATCGTTGACGCCACGGATAAGCACCGATTGGTTACGCGTGAAGATGCCGCGTTCGAAGAGCTTGGCCATCGCCAGTTGGGTGATCCACGTGATCTCTTCGGGAGCGTTGAAGTGCGTGTGCAGCACGACGTCTTTGCCCATGCTGCGGCCGCGCTGTACGACGGCGGTGAGCGCGTCGAGCCACTCGGGATGCGTCAGAATCTTCATCGGCATCACGGCCGGGCCTTTGGTAGCAAAGCGCATGCGGCGCACGTGCGGGATATCCAGCAGCGCGTTACCGATCAGTTCGATGTTTTTCGGCGGTAGCTGATAGGTGTCGCCGCCGGAGATAACGATGTCTTCGAGTTCGGGCCGCTCGGCGATATACTTGAAAGCGTCTTCCCACTGCTTGGGCGTTTTCGCGAGCGAGACCTTATCCACGTTCTCCGTGTCGGGGCCGATCGCGTAGCTGCGGGTGCAGAAGCGGCAGTACACCGGGCAGGTGTTGAGCGGCAGAAAGAGCGCTTTATCCACGTAGCGATGCACCAAACCGGATACCGGAGAGTCGTCTTGCTCGTGCAAGGAATCGAGCGTAAGCCGCGGATGATCGGGGAGAAGCGTCGATGCGAGCGGCACGAATTGGCGGCGAATCGGGTCGTTGACCGGATCGTTCCAGTCGATCAGTGAGATCGCGTACGGCGAGACGCGCACCGCCATCGGCGCGCGCGTAAAGCCTTCGGCAACATCGGCGAAAAATGCGGGCGAGCACACGTCTTTGATCGTATTCAGCAGTTCGGCGGGCGTTTTGACGGCGTTCTTCTGCTGCCAAAGATGGTCGAGGAACGTCGCTTCATCCACATCGCGATATGCGGGAATATGGCGCCAGAACTCGCCCTGCTTGAGGTTTTGATACTCGAACTGTTCGGCAGTTGCGGGCGGTTTGAGGTGGGAGATCTCGCTCATCGTGATGTTCCTTGCGGGGATGGCGGTTCGCCGGGTGTTGCGTACCGGTGGTTAAAATAGCGATGGATCTGCGGATGGTTGCGCAGCGTCTGCAGCGCGATCTCCGCGTGGCCTTTGGCGTAGCCGTTGCCCACGATCATCGTGATGTCTTTACCGACGCCTTCGGCGCCGAGCGCCGCAGCCGTGAACGACGTCGACATGGAGAAGAAGTAGACGGTCCCTTCGTCCTTCGTGCACAGGATCGACCCGAGCTCCGTCTGCGGCACGTTGACGCAGTTGACGACGACGTCGGCGAGGTGCGGAAGGTGTTCGCGAACGCGCTCGCAGATGTCGAGCGCGTCGCGCGCGTCGGCGACGACGAACGCATCGACGAGCCCCGCATCGCGCAGCAGCCGGGCCGATGCGGTGTCGGCGCTGGGCGCAACGCCGATGACGCGGCCGCTCGGGCCTACCGCGGCTTTCGCCTGCGCGCACGAGAGCAGCCCGCTCTTGCCGTCGGCGCCGATGACGACGACGCTTTGGCCCGGTTTGCAGAGCCGAGCAACCTGTGCGGGTGCGCCCGCGACGTCGAGGACGGCGAGCGCCACGCTCTCGTCGATATCGGCCGGCAGCTTCGCCCACAGCCCGCTCGCAAATAAGATCGCTTTGCCGCGAATCCAGACGCGACCGGTCTCGACGTCGACGCGGGTGACCGCTTCGATGTGCAACGGCGTGAGCGTCAGCGAAACCAACGAAGCGATGCGGTCGCCGGCCTTCAGATCGATCTTCGCGCGCAGTTCCTTGCCGACTTTGAGTACGTAGCCGATAAACATGCCGCCGCTACCGGTAACGGGGTTGTGCTGCTTGCCGCGTTCGCGCACGTTGGCCATGATGTGCGCCGCAATCGCGCCGGGATCGGCACTGCAAGCATCGCTGATCTGCTTGAACGATGCCGAATCGATGTTGAGCGTCTCGACGTCGCACAGAATTTCGTTGTCGAACGCAACCGGCGTATTGTCGATCTTCCAGGCGCTCTGCGGCATGGAGCCGCTCGGCTCGAGCACGCGATGCGTGCCGAGCGGGTGGATGGTACGCTCGAAAGCGAGGCTCATGGCGTTACGGAAATGCCCCCGCGTTCGAACGGTGTGGAGAGAACGATCGTGGTTTTGGTGCGTGCCATGCCCGGCACGTTTTTGAGCCGCCCGAGCAACTCGTCCAAGTGTTGGGTGGAGCGCGTCATCACTTTGCAGACGAACGACTCTTCACCGGCGACCGAGTGCACTTCGCAGACTTCCGGCATCGCGGCGAGCGCTTGCGTGAATTCGTCGTACTTCGTATCCGGAGCGGTATAGCAACTGACGAACGCGACGAGGATGAGTCCGAGCCGCAGCGCATCGAGTTGGGCCGCGTAGCCGCGAATGTGGCCGCGCTGTTCGAGCCGCTTCACACGGTCGTGTACTGCGGGCGCCTTCAGCCCGACGAGAGCGCCGAGCTCGGCAAATGTCGACCGCGCGTTGCGCTGCAGCGCATCGAGCAATTGGAGATCGAGGTCGTCGAGTTCGTCGTTTGCCAAAATCATCGTTGGTTGTCCGTCGGTTTTGCCGAAGGATATTCGGCCGATAAACTATAGCACCAGGTATTTGTTCGGCGCAACCCCCGGAGGAGCGGGTAGCGCCCCGGCGGGCGCGAACGACCCTCAGGTGAAGCGTTGGACCGCCATTTGTGCCCTCGCCCTGCTGGCTGCATGCAGTCGCCCTGGGCCGTCGTCGGCACCGGCGGGCGTGGTCCGCTTCGATATCGCCGCCGATCCCAGCGGCCTGAACCCACTCTTCCTCCACCCGGACGCCGCCTCGGTCGAGCAGCAGCTCGCCCGGCTGGCATTCGAACCGTTTATCGACCTGGACCAGAGCGGCCGGCCGGTGCCGGTGCTGCTCGCTCGGATTCCCACGCGAGCGAACGGCGGCATCTCGAGCGACGGCCGCACGATTACGTACGTGCTTCGGCCCAACGTGCGCTGGAGCGACGGGCGCCCCGTCACCAGCGCCGACGTGCTCTTCACCCTGCATGCGATCTTGAACCCGCGCAACCCCGTACGCTCGCACGAGGGGTACGATCTGATCGATCGCGCGACCGCTCCCAACGCTTCCACGGTGGTGCTGCACCTGCGTCATCCGTGGGCGCCGGCGGTGGTGACCTATTTTTCGAACGGCATCGCGCCGCAGTTCGTGTTGCCCAAACACATCTTGCAGACGCAGGGTCCGCTTGCAACGGCGGCCTTCAATGCGGATCCGTCGGTCGGCGACGGGCCGTTTACGTTCGTCTCGTGGAGCCACGGCGAATCGCTGCGCTACCGCGCCAATCCCCTGTATTGGCGCGGGAAACCGCACGTGCGCGCGCTCGATATCCGCATCATTCCCGATCCTTCGACGAATTTAGTGATGCTGCAATCGGGACAGTTGGATTGGAACCTGATCGCGCCGATGCAGGAGGGGATTATTCGCGGCAAGCCCGGGATGCGCTTTCGCACGACGGCCACCGCGGTCGTTGCGGGGCTCGCATTCAATACGACGCATCCGCCGCTTGACGACGTGCGCGTGCGCCGTGCGATTGCGATGTCGATCGATCGCGACGCCATCAGCGCGAAGATTACGCTCGGCGCCTACCCCGTGACCAATGCGATCCAACCGCAATTTTCGTGGGCATACGACCCGACGATTCGTCAGCCGGGGTACGACCCGACTCGCGCCGACGCGCTCCTGCGCGCTGCCGGGTGGATTCGCGGAACCGACGGCGTGCGTCGTAAAGGCGGCGAGCCGTTGCACCTTACCTACGTGCAGTTTCCCGAATCGGTTACCGGCGTCGCCGTCGCGACCGCGGTGCAGGCGGAGCTGCGCTCGCGCGGCATCCGCGTCACGATCAAGAGCGTGAGCAACGCGCAACTCTTTCTGCCGGTGCACGGAACGCTCGCGACCGGTGCTTTCGATCTAGCCTATATTCCGTGGACGCTCGGCGCCGATCCCGATGACTCCGCCGTACTCGCGTGCGGGGGTGCGGCAAACTACATGCGATGGTGCAACCCACAGGTCGATCGGCTCGAGCGCCGCGCCCTGTCGTCGGCATCGCAGAGCGAGCGCAAGAGCCTCTATGCGAGCATCGCGCGGATCGTGGCCGATCGCGTCCCCGTGCTCTACCTCTTCAACGCGCGATACATCTATGCGTATCGAACGCGGCTTCACGGTTTCCGCCCCAACCCGTTTCTGCCGACCTGGAATACTTGGCAATGGCGGGTATAGTACGTATCGATGCACGTCGCCGTGGTAAGAGAGCGAGGACTTCATGATTGCCGCCGTCATTAAAACCGTCCTGAGCAACGTGTTCGTGCTCTTGCCGCTCGTCGCGATCGTGACGACGTCGGTGAAATCGCGGCGCCTGCGCATCGGGCGCCGGCCGCATAACGTCGCCTACGTGCTCTGGGGCGAGATGCTGTTCTACTCGGTCGGCATCGGGTTTATCTGGAGTGGGATCTTTCACGCGTACTTCCAACAGATTGCGGCGCCAAGTATCGGTTGGCAGCCGAGCCCGTTCGAGTACGAGCTTGGCTGGCTCGAAATCGGCATCGCGATCGTGGCGCTCGGCGCGTTGTGGCGCGGTTACACATACCGCGCCGCCGTGACGATTCCGGTGGTGGTGTTCGGCTTTGCCGCCGCCGCGCAACATCTAGCGCAGATTGCGTGTTGCCGAAATTATGCGCCGGGAAATGCGGGGCTGATTCTATGGCTCGGCGATCTCGCGATCCCGGCCGTCTTTATCATCCTGATGTGGCTGTCGCGTCTTGAGGCCGATCGGCGCTAGGCGACGGCGTTTCTCCCTGCGAGCCGCGCTGCAGCGCTTCGGTGAGAGAATTGAGGCTATCGACCAACAGATCGGTTTCGGCCAAGATGATATCGGCGTCCGGATCCTGCGTCTCGCGGGCCACGCGTTCCAAAGCGCGATAGCCGTCTCGCAGCGAGCGCGTGGGCGCCGGTGGTGCGCCGGTGCGCACCGCTGCGATATCGGCGTCGAGCGCTTCCTCTAGACGACGCGCGAGCGAGCGTAACGCGGGGCGCTCGATGGTCGCGGTGTTGTCGGTTTGCGCGTTGAGCGTGAGCAACGCCAGCGCAAAACGTTGGGAATGCGCGAGAACGCTCACCGCCACGTCTTGTGGGATGCCGCCCGCGCGCGCCGGCTCGGTGGCCATGCGGTCTACCGATGCCTCGGCCGCGACGCGCGCTTGCCAGGCGGTGCTTTGCGCAGCTCGTCGCGCTTGCTCGTCCCGCGCCGCGGGCGAAATATAGCCGGCGAAGATCACGTCCGCATACACGCGATCGGCCTGGAGTAAATCGGCGAGTCGCTCGCGCGTGAGGCCGCTCTCCCAGGTGGGGAAGGCCAGATACGCGATTGCCGCAAGCGCGCCTCCGATGAACGTGTCCATCACGCGATCGACGACGGCTTGATGCTCGGGCGTTCCGAGCACCGCGAGCAGCATGATCACGAACGACGTCACGGTGAGGGTGTAGAGCGCGTAATTGACCGAAAACGCAACGTATCCGAGCGCCGCGAAAACGATCGCCAATTCGATCGAGACGTCGGCAGTCGGGTGCGCGTACACGACCAGCGCGGTTACGAATATGGCACCGATTAACGTTCCGATGATTCTGGCGAAGCCGCGCTCGAAGGTGGCGGTAAAATCGGGCTTGAGGATCAGCACGACGGTGAGCGGTATCCAGTATCCGCGAGCCGCCGGAAGGCGCTGCGCGAAAAGCATCGCTAGCCCCAGAGCGAGCGCGAGGCGAACGGCGTGGCGCCCCACCGGCGAACGCAGATTGAGATTCGATCGTATCGCGAGCCATCCGTCGCTCCACCGATCGACGTGTGGGCGCAGCCGCGGCGGCGTTTCGGGCGCGGGAGCCTCGGCCGGAAAACCCGCGCTTCGCCACGCGGCGCGCAGTTGCCCGAGAAGCGCTTGCGCTTGCGCGAATGCTTGGCGCGCTCCCGGCCGCGCGTTGACGGTATCGACGGCGTGCCGCGCATCCTCCCACAAACCGTCTTGCGCCTCCGGTTCGCTCGCTCGATCGAGCGCGGTCGCGATCGCCTCGAGCACGAGCGCGCACGTCGAGCCGACATGCTCGATGGCCGCGCACATCGCGCGTTCCCCTTGCTGCTCCCAATAATAGTGATCCGCGGTAAGCGCTGCGAGCGCGGAGCGAATGCGTTCCGCTTCGTCTTGGAGCACCGAGAAGGCGACGAGGTCGCGCCGGCGGGCGAAGGGCTGAGGGTCGGCGAGCGCCGCGCGCACTTTCTGGAAGAGGCTCGCATCCGGCAATGCGTGCGTTCCGCCCGCCATCGCTCGCGCATAGACGGCGAGCCCCGCATAGGCATCGCGAAGTACGCTGCGTTCGATGCCGTACCGCCGCATCGGCCAGATGGCAACGAGCAGCAGCGTCTGCAAGAGTCCCCCGGCGAGCACGAGCCCGGACTGCACGAGAATCTGCTGTCCATCGAGCGAATACGCGCTGGCGAGCGCCAACGCGACGCACGAGTTGAGGCCGACGACCGTTGCCGCCGGGCCGAGGGCGACGAGCGCCCCATATGCGAAGCCCCAAGCAACGGCCACCAAGACCATGGCGATAGGATGCGGCGCGGCGAGCGATCCGGCGGCGGTCGAGACCGCCATGCCGAAGGCAGTCCACAGCATCGCCGCAGCGCGCGTACGATAGACGCCCTGCTGCGATGCAAATCCCACGCTCAAGGCGCCGATCGCGGCGGCTAAACCGAACGCCGGATATCCGAGCACCAGCGCGACGAGCAACGGAACGGCAACGCCGACCGTGCAGCGCGCGACGTAGCCGAGCTCGATTTTTGAGGTGTCGAAGATGAATGCGCTATGCGCCGCGTGGCCGAAGCTCCGCCGTTGTTTGGTTGCCACGGGCGTTACCTCAGGTACGCGTCGACTTCGATTTCGACCAGCATCTCCGGTGCGATCAGCCGCGACACCTCGACCATCGTCGCGGCGGGACGGATGTCCGCGAAGGCTTCGCGGTGCGCCTTGCCGATCGGCGCCCAATCGGCAATATTCGTCGTGAAAATGCGCGTACGCACGACGTCGTCGAGCGCGGATCCCGCTTCAACCAAGGCGACTTCGATGCGAGCGATCGCGGCTTTCGTCTGCTCGTACGCATCCGCTCCATCTCCCGTCGTGCCGGAAACGAAAACAAAATCGCCGACGCGCACGGCACGCGAGTAACCGACGCGCGTCTCCCACACGCTGCCGCTCTCGATGTGCCGGCGCGTCGCGCTCACAGCGCCTTGACGGCCGCCGTCAGGGCATCGACCGACGCTTTAGCATCGCCGAAGAGCATCGAAGTGTTCGGCATCTCGTAGAGCGGGTTTTCAATCCCGGCGAATCCCGAACGCATCGACCGCTTGAGTACGACGACGTTCGCAGCTTTATCGACGTCGAGAATCGGCATACCGTAGATCGGCGAGCTCGTCACGTTGCGCGCGGCCGGATTGGTAACGTCGTTCGCGCCGATCACCAGCGCGACGTCGGTGGTTGGGAATTCGGGATTGACGTCTTCCATATCGAGCAGTTGCGGATACGGTACGTTCGCTTCGGCGAGAAGGACGTTCATGTGTCCGGGCATGCGTCCGGCGACCGGATGAATCGCGTAGGCAACCTTGACGCCGCGCTTTTCAAGCTGGTCCGCCAGGGCTTTGACGCTGTGTTGCGCCTGCGCGACCGCCATGCCGTAACCGGGCACGAAGATCACCTTCTGTGCGTAGGCAAGCATCACGGCCACATCGTCGGCGCTGGCGCTACGAACGTTCTGCGGGCCACCGCCGGCGCCGCCCGCGGGCTCGCTGCCGCCGGCCGCACCGAATGCGCCGAACAGCACGTTGGTGAGCGGACGATTCATCGCCTTGCCCATCAGTACGGTGAGCAGCGTACCACTCGCCCCGACGAGCGCGCCGCAGATGATGAGCAGCGTCGAATTGATTTCGAATCCGGTGATCGCGACCGCGACGCCGGTGAACGAATTGAGCAGCGAGATAACCACCGGCATATCCGCGCCGCCGATCGGCAGCACGAAGAGCACGCCCAACGCGAGCGCCACCACGAGCAGCACCGGATACGCCCACACCGGAAGCGTCCCGGCGGTGGCGACGAACCAGACCGCGATGGCGGCGGCGCTCAGCGCCAGGATGCCGTTGACGAACTGCTGCCCGGGATAGGTGATGGGCCGGCCGGTCATCAGCTCTTGCAGTTTGAGAAACGCGATGATCGAGCCGGCAAAACTCAGCGCGCCGATAATCGCCGAAAGGATGAGCGAAACCGAGATCACCGGATCGATCGGGTTCGAGCCCGAGGCGTAGACGTAGTATTCAACCGTCGAGATGAGCGCCGCCGCGCCGCCGCCCGCACCGTTGTAGAGCGCGACCATCTGCGGCATCGCGGTCATCTTTACTTTGACGGCGGCGAGAACGCCGATCGTCCCGCCGAGGATCACGCCGATCGCGATGGCCCACCAGCCGATGCCGAGCGTCGTTACCAGCACGCCGATGACGGCGATCAACATGCCGACGGCTGCCAATCGGTTCCCCAGGCGCGCCGTCGGCGGCGCGTTGAGATAATGCAAGCCGAGAATGAAGAGCGCGATCGCCACTAAGTCCGCGAGGGAAATCGCGACGTTCATTTGCTCTCCTTCCGCCGGAACATCTGCAACATTCGCTCGGTTACGGCGAAGCCGCCGAAGACGTTAATCGCGCCGAGCGTCACCATGATAATCGCGAGCGTGGTGAGCAGCGGGTTATTCCCTTGCACGCCAAACAGATTCGCTACCACGACGATCGCGCCGACGATCACGACCCCGTGAATCGCATTGGTTGCGGACATCAGCGGCGTATGCAGGGTCGTGGGCACCTTCGAGATCACCTCGAATCCAACGAACACCGCCAACACCAGCACGGTGAGCAGCGTCATCAGGTGCGTAACGTCGGTCACGATTTGTTTCCTCCTACGAGTGCTTTGCCGTCGCGGGCGATGCACGCGCCGCGCACCACCTCGTCGTTCATGTCCACGACGAACGCGCCGTCGACGACCATCGGCGTTAGGAGCGCAAACACGTTGCGCGAGTAGAGCATGCTTGCGTGGTACGGCATGCTCCCCGCTAAGTTGGTGGTGCCGATGATCTGCACGCCGTTTGGCGAGATCACGATTTCGTCGGCCTTGGTGAGCGCGCTGTTGCCGCCGGCCTCCGCCGCCAAATCGACGATCACGCTTCCGGGCTTCATCGCGGCGATCGCCGCTTCGCTCACCAGAACGGGGGCGCGGCGCCCCGGCACCAGCGCCGTCGTAATAACGACGTCGTTTGCGCCGATCTGCTCGACCATCCAGGTGCGTTGCCGCTCTTGCTGTTCGGGCGTGAGCTCCTTCGCATATCCGCCGCTGCCTTCGGCATCGGCGCCGAGATCGAACTCGAGAAAGTGCGCGCCGAGCGATTGCACTTGTTCGCGCACGGCGGCCCGCACGTCGTATCCGCTAACGACGGCGCCGAGCCTGCGCGCGGTGGCGATCGCCTGCAATCCAGCGACGCCCGCCCCGAGCACCAAAACCTTTGCGGGTGGAATCGTGCCGGCCGCCGTCGTGAGCATCGGGAAGAACTTCGGCAAGGCGGATGCTGCAAGGAGCACCGCTTTGTATCCCGCGATGTTGCTCTGCGAGGAAAGCGCATCCATCGACTGCGCGCGCGTGATGCGTGGGATCATCTCCATCGCGAGGGCGGTGAGCCCGCGTTGGGCCAGCGCTTCAACGTACGCGGGGTCGCCGAGCGGGTTAAAAAAGCCGACGACCGCGGCGCCGGGTTTCATTGCTGCGAGCACCGCTTCGCTCGGGCGCCCTACGGTGACGACTACATCGGCGTCGCCGGCAAGCTGCGCCGTGCTCTCGGCCATCTGCGCCCCGGCGGCGGTATAGAGTTCGTCCGGATAGGCGGCCGCGGCGCCGGCCCCCCGTTCGATGCGCACGGTGTTTCCGGCCTTGACGAATCGGGCGACGGTCTCCGGCACGAGCGCGACGCGGCGTTCGTTGGAGGCGGCCTCACGTGGAACGGCTACGATCATGCTCGCGAGTTCCGCGCCATACGGCCTAACCCTCCGGTCGCGCCGCCGGGGAATCTCGGCTTAATGGCGGAGGGAAGCAATCGTGTATTAAGAATAATCGGGCGGCGGGTGTGGGCAAAAATCGTTGGTTTATCCGCCCATACTCGTTTTATATACGCGATTTTAAAGGGTGGTATCTTTCAATGGACTGGTGGCCTGTCTGCTGGCAGCGCGGTTCAAAAATGCGAAAGCCAAGGCAAACAACTTGTGTAGTTTGAAGCTCTTTCTGGTTGCGTTGACGATGGCAATCTTGGCTTTCGGGAAAGGATCGGCTAGTCCGAGTTTTCCGAATGGCTTGCATTGCGGACACTCGCCTTACGTTTACGGCGACATCCTACCAGAGGGGAAGGGGCCTGGAACGTGGGTTGTGCAGATCAAGCAAATAGTTGATGCGAAAGGCCTCGTTTTTGGGTACGTGTATCGCATGCACGATAACGTTCAGCTGATGCAGGCGATGCCAAGTGCGTCGGCCCCATTGATGAAAGCGTTGGGGCTTCGACCGCTAGACTTGAAACGTTTGGCTGCAGTGCTTCCCGATCATCTCAAAATCCAAGACTGCCCAGCCTCTCTCTTGACAAAGCATCCGAACCTTCTGCCGAACTAGTTAAGCGCTAGCGTTTTTCATTCACCCAGGATAGTAGAAGAGCCCCGTGCGGTCGGCAGGGGCTCTTCTTGCGCATGGCGCGGGTCCGGCGTCGCATCTGTGTCGAGTATGCAGAGCGATTTGGCCGCAGTTGGAAGGCCTCGCTCGCGGTTACACGTGGAGTTGGCGGGCGAGGAGGGCGATGAGGATGGCGAAGGCGACGGCGCCGCCGATGTGCGCGGCGTACTCGCTGCGCATCGTGCGCCCATTCGAAAAGAACGCGATCGTGAAATCTGCGACGGAGAGCAGCACGCCGATCGCGCAGAGAATCAGTAATTGCAGCGCGTCTTGAAAGTACACGCCGGCGCCGAAGATGAGCCCGATCAGCAGGTCGCGTGCGCCGGTCGCGCGCACGAATGCGAGCCCGGCCGGGTCTTGCACCGGAATGCCGTAGCTGCGCGAAAGCCGTTGCGGGGAGACGAGCGCGAGCGTGCCGATGGAGAGCAAGCCGATTGCGGCGAGCCCGCAGAGGGCGAGCGCGAGGTTGGGCACGTTAGCGAATGTCGACCTTGTTACGCAACGTGCCGATGCGTTCGATCTCCACTTCCATCACGTCGCCGTCGGCGAGAAACTCGGGTGGGGTGCGCGCGAAGCCGACGCCTTCCGGCGTTCCGGTCGCGATCACGTCGCCCGGTTCGAGCGTCATGCCTTTGGAGAGTTCGGCGATCAAGCGCGGTATGCGAAAGATCATGCTTCCCTTCGAGCTGCGTTGCTTCTGCTCGCCGTTCAGGCGGAAGCCGATTGAAAGCGCGTGCGGGTCGCCCACTTCGTCGGCGGTGACGATCCACGGCCCGAGCGGGCACGTATCGTCCAGGCTCTTACCCTTGAACCATTGCAGATGCGCGCGCTGCAGATCGCGAGCGGTGACGTCGTTGAGGCACGTGTAACCGAACACGACGTCCATCGCTTGCGCTTCGGTGACGTCTTTGCATCGCGTCCCGATGACGACCGCCAACTCGGCTTCGAAATCGTACTGCGGGGAGACGCGGGCTTGGAGATGTAGGGTCGCATCCGGCGCTGCCAGCGCGGTTGGGGCTTTGGTGAAGAACGTCGGAACGTCGGGCAGCTTGAGATCGAGGCCCAGTGCCTTCGAGCCTTCTTTGGCGTGCTCGAGATAGTTGCGGCCGACGCAGAAAATATTGCGCTGCGGCCGCACCGGAACGTCCAGGCGAACGTCGCGTAGCGCAACGGTCTCGCTGCCCACGGCGGCGCTGCGCCGATCGGGCGAGAGGGCGATGTACGAACGCAAATCGGGCGCGTTGATGACGCGTACCGTCTCGCCCTCCAGGATGCCGGGCCCAACGCGGCCCTGCGCGTCGATAAAGCTAACCAAACGCATTAGTCGATGTACTCCTCGCGACGTCGGGTGAGATGCCAGAACTCGCAGTATCGGCAGCGGTAGACGTTCAGCGCATCGGCCATACCATTCATCGCGGCGGTGGCGCGTGCATGCTGCTCGCTGGGATATGCATCCTTCGATCCACAGCTACGCGCGCGATCCGCCGCTTCGTCGAAAAAAAGCGCCCGAGGGATCGGTGGGCGTTCCTTCGGGCGCTTGCGCTTGGCCATAACGGGCCTAGCCGTGCGGGTGCGGGGTTGGTGTGGCTTTCAGGATGCTGTTGAGCCCCGGAAGGGACGGAGACTTCTGCCGGTCTTCTTGGTGCGCTTCATCCACCATCTGGTTGGCCGCTCCGCGCATCGAACCCCAATTGCCGCCGGCCTTGAGGAGCGAAACGTGGCGCGTCACCTTGGCGCCGTGCGGATCGTAGTCGTACGTCACTTTGTAGAGGCCGACTTCGGCGGTTCCGTCGGGATGGCGAATCCAGGTCTGCAGCACGTTGCCGTAGGTCTGCGCGTTGAAGGTTAGATTCGGGCACGATTTGCCCGATTTCACGCGCACGACCTGGCCGAGCTTGTTCACCTCGACCACGAATTCCGTATGGAGTTTGACTTTCGAGAGGTGCGGCGTTGGCAGCGGGACCGGCTTTTTGGCCGCTGCGTGGGCCGGCTGGGTGGCGGCAAATGCCGGTACGCTTGGCAGGAGGAGGAGCAAAGCGAGCGCGCTTGCCCGCTGTAGGGTCGTCATGATCGGTTCTCGCGTTCGTTAAAGATCCAAGTATTAGTTGCGTGAGAGCGCAACGAAGGCATGCCCGCACGATCCGCAGGCCACGACCACCGCATAGTGGTCCTTTTCGCGCAATTCTTCGAGCCGATTCGTTTGCTCGTCACATCCGCAGAAACGGCATCGCGTGGAGGTAGAGTTCCCTCCGGTTCCTTGCTCGTCCACTAACGGGCGCCTTTACTCGCGCGCGGGGCATCAACCTTCCCCCGCCGAAGGCCGTCGGGCCGATGTTCGTCTTTCGCACGTTTCTCGCGATGCTGCTCGCTCTTGCGCTCGCTAGCACCCCGGTCTTTGCCGCTCGTCCTATTGTCGATTTGCATAGCTTAGATGCGTACTTTGCCCTTTTTGCGCAAGATTCTAACGTGCCGTGGAAGACGACGACGGTGCGGCTCGATACCTATTCCGGTACGCCGGTCGATTTCGCCATCTACCAGGTGGACCCGGGCGACGTGTTGACGGCGGGCTCGAACGCGCGCCCTCGGGCCATCGACACGCGCGGGCGTAAACCGGTTGCGACATTTCGCTACTCGCCCCCGGGCGGCTATCAATTCGGCTCTAACGAAGTGGCGCTGCCGCTCGGGAACCGCCAAGGCTTCTTCGTGGTCGAAGCGCGGCGCGGCAAGGTTGGCGAGCAAGTCTGGATCAACCGCACGCGCGTCGGCCTGCTTACGAAAGAGACACCGGGGCAGATCTTGCTCTACGGGGCCGATCTCGGTTCCGGCCGCGCGCTCGCTCGCATGCGCGTGCAGTTCGTCGTCGGATCGAAGTTTGTCACGCGCCTGACGGATGCGCATGGCATCGTCACCTGGGATCGGTCTCCGCGCCCGGTCTTTGCGCTCGCGCAGTGGGGTAAGAGTTACGCGTTCGTCAGCCTGCTGCCGCAAGCGCCGTTGCCGGCGACGATTGTCGGCGTGCGCACGCAGACCGCCGTCATCCATGCGGGAGATAGCGTGAACGTGGTCGGTTTCGCGCGGACGCGTTCCGGTGAAGCGATGCGCGTTGCGAAGGGTGAGGCGGCGATATCGTTGCGCAAGGGCGGAACGTTGGTCGCGCAAGAGAGCGTTCCGATCGATGCGGCCGGCGCGTTTGTCGCGACGTTGCCGGTGCCGGCGAGCGCCGCAGCCGGGGATTACGCACTCCTCGCGCAGGTCGACGGGGCGGTTGGAAGCGCGAGCGTGCACGTGGATGCCGATGCAAACGGACTCTCGCTGCAGCTGAGCTCGTGCGCATCCGCCTGCGACCCCAAGGCGAACGTGCCGGTAACGATCACCGCCTCGCGCGGCGACGTTCCGGTTCACGTCGAAGTGGTGCGTTCGCCGCACGTCTTCGTCGATTACACGCCCACGGGCACGCCTTGGGCCACGTCGCGTTGGCTCGACGTGACGGTACGCACCGATGCGAGCGGGCATGCAACCGTGATGATTCCCAAACCCACCGACGGCCTGGCCTCGACGTACGGCGTGCGAGCTTCTTCGGGCGGTGCGACCGCCGACACGCGAATCGTGGTGCCGACCGGGCGCGCGGCGATTCGTCTCCATCTCGATCGCGATCGGCAGACGCTTGGGACGCCGGCTGCGTTCGACGTCTACCTCAACGACGTCGGGAGCGGAAAGCCGGTCGCCGGCGCATTGGTGACGTTGCGGTTGCAACACGGGACGTCGGTCGAGGAGCAGAAGCTGCGCGTGGACGCGCAAGGGCACGCGCGCGGTGCGTTCTCGTCGGCGCAACTGGGAACCAATTTTATCTTCGCTTCGGCCACCGTCGATGGGGCGGTGGTTATGGATGCCAATCAAATCGAGATGGTGCCGCAAGCGACGGCCGAAGCCGGCGGCACCGGCAGCGGTAACGTGCACATCGTGCTCGATCGCTCGATGTATCGCGATGGAGAGGAAATTCGAGCGCGCGGCGAGCTCGCGGGTGCGCGCGGCGATGCGCTCTTCACGCTCGAGAGCGCGCTCGGCGCGCAGATCGCGGTCGTACCGAGCGATGGGGGCGCGGCGGATGCGGGCCTCAAGGCCATCGACGCTCCGGGCGATATGCGCGTGGGTGCGGCGTTCGTTCGCGATGGAGCGCTGGACTGGACCGCCGTGCCGCTCGCGCTCGATGCGCCGGGCCGCCCCGCCGTGGTTCCGCTCGATCTGCAGCGCGCGGGCGCTGTCGCAAAGATTCCGCTAGATCAGGCGTTGAGCGGCCCGGGGACGATCGCCGTGCGCGTGAGTCGCGGCGAGCCGTCCGGTAGCGCGCGTTTCGAATCGGCACCGGCATTGTTGGCCGTGGGGCTCGCGGCAACGCAGAATAGCGCGCCTGCCGGAACGACGTGGCACCCGTGGGTCGATTCCAGCGGCGAACACGCGCAGGTCCTGGGCTTCGTGCGGCGTTCGTTGCCGCCGCCGGACTTGACGATCGCTCAGGCCGATTCGCAGACGATGTCGTGGAGCGTCGAGCGCAGCGCGGGCGCGAGCGTGTCGGTTCCGCTACCGGCTCAGCCGGGACGGTACACCATTTCGATCCTCAAGATGGCCGACGATGGACGCGTTACCGCCGCGACATCGACCATCGTTATATGACGGGTATATGAGCATGGCGCAAGACCGATCGCGAACCTTGATGTTGCTGGATACGTACGGCTTGGTGTATCGGGCATTCTTCGCCCTGCCGCCGACCTTAACCACCAGCAGCGGTGCGCCGATCAACGCGGTACTCGGCTTTACGAATATGCTCAACAAGCTCATCGCCGACGAGCGCCCGACGCACGTGATCGCCGCGTTC
>Ga0307373_10000889_pt1 | contig 57474 bp, 51 predicted proteins | sample OX2MG_FD_202534 | JGI IMG/M metagenome (GOLD analysis project Ga0307373, IMG submission 202534) | Soil microbial communities from Risofladan, Vaasa, Finland - OX-2 | ecosystem: Environmental > Terrestrial > Soil > Coastal area > Acid sulfate soil | place: Finland: Risofladan, Vaasa | collected... | reverse complement strand
TTCTATAAGGACAACATGTTCTCGGAAATCGAGGTGGAGAAGGCGGATTACCAGTTAAAGCCCATGAACTGCCCCTTCCACATCCTTATATATAAGAACCGCCTGCGCAGCTACCGCGATTTGCCCATGCGCCTGGCCGAACTGGGCACGGTCTATCGCTACGAGCGCTCGGGCGTGCTCCACGGGCTTCTGCGCGTGCGGGGGTTCACCCAGGACGACGCGCACATCTTCTGCGCGCCCGAGCAGATCGAGAGCGAGGTCGACGGCTGCGTGGATTTCGCCCTTGAGGTCTTCAAGACCTTCGGCTTCGACAAATACGTCATGGAGGTCTCGACCTGGGACGAGGCCAAGCCCGCGGATTATTCCGGCGAGGCCGAGGACTGGCGGCGGGCCCAGGCCGCCTTGGAGAGCGTCTTGTCCAAGCGCGGCATCGACTACTCCCTCATCAAGGGCGAGGCCGCCTTCTACGGCCCCAAAATCGACGTCAAGCTCATCGACGCCATCGGCCGGCCATGGCAGCTCTCCACCGTGCAGTTCGATTTCAACCTGCCGCAAAAGTTCGGCCTGGAGTACGTGACGGCCGACGGCTCGCGCCAGCGCCCGCTCATGGTCCACCGCGCGCTCTACGGATCCATCGAGCGGTTCTTCGGCATCCTCATCGAGCATTACGCGGGCAATTTCCCGCTCTGGCTTTCCCCCGTGCAGGTCAAGATTTTGTCCCTGACCGACGCCCAAGTCCCGGCGGCCCAGGCGCTCGCGGAGCGATTGGCGCGCGCGGGGCTACGCGCGGCACTGGACGCGCGCCCCGAGAAAATCAACGCTAAAATCCGCGACGCTCAGCTGGAAAAAATCCCCTACATGGTCATTTTGGGCCCGCGGGACGTGGCGGCCAACGTCCTTTCCATCCGGCTGCGCGACGGCCGGCAATTCCAAGGCGTCGCGGAGGAGTCCTTCGTGAACACGCTGACGCGCGAGCGGGATCTCAAGCAGACCGCGCCCTCCTGGGAGGGCGCGTGAAAAAAATCGCCGGACCGGCCTTGGCCGCTCTGCTTTTAGCCGGGGCTTTGTCCCCGGCGCGCGCCGGCTTCTGGAGCTTTTTGCTGCCCCGCCCCAAGACTCCCGGCGTGGCCGAGGAGGCCGCCTTTGAGTCCGCCGCGCAGATGTTCCAGGCCACCAATACGGACAAGCTCGCCGTGGTCCAGGCCCTGCAAAAATACCTGCAGAACTTTCCCGATTCGCCCCACACGGACGACGCGACTTTCTTGGAAGGGCAGTCCTATCTGGAGTATGCCCTGGCCATCCTCAAGTCGGAAAACGCCTCAAAGCAAAAATCCATGGAACGCGCGCTCGAGCCCCAAAACCCCGTGGCCACGCAGGCCCTGGACAACGCCAAGAAGGCTTTTGAAGCGGTCGCCCAGGACCGCGGCAGCGATTTGGCTTCTTCGGCCCAATACCGCCTGGGCGAGACGGCCTACGACGGCCAGCATTGGAATGAGGCCGTGCTCAATTTTCAAAAGGTGAGCAAGAGCTTCCCCAAATCCTACATCGTGGCGGAAAGCCTCATCGGCATCGTGGACGCGGACTTGGCCCAGGATGATTTCCCCGACGCCGAGGCCAACCTCTTTTTGCTGGGCGAGACCTTTCCCAACTACCTCAAGGAGCCGGACGTGGTCTACGCCGAGGGCATCGTGGCCCTGCAAAAAGGCGACTACGATACCGCCGAGCGGATGTTCAAGAGCCTGGATTCCGCCGAAGCGGAATATTATCTGGGCAAGACCCACATCCTGGCCAACAAGCCCTTTCTGGCCGCGGCGGATTTTGAACGGCTCCTGAGCGAGCATCCGCAAAGCGACTTGGCGCCCCAAGCCCGTTTCTTCCTGGGCGACTCCTTTTTCCTGGCCAACGATTACGACGGCGCCATCGAGAAATACCAGGATTTCCTCGCCAAGTACCCCGACAATCCCCTGCGGGTCTCGGCCATGTTCCGCCTGGGCTCGTGCTACTTCGAGAAAAAGGACTTCGTCCAAGCCCGAGCCAACTTCCAGGCCGTTCTGGATCGCTACCCGCACGACTTCTTCGCGCCGCTGGCCCAGTATTTCATCGCCGAGTCCTACCTGACCGCCGGGCAGCTGCGCCAGGCCCTGTTCGCCTACTCCAAGGCCATCACGGAATATCCGGAGGACATCCGGATTTCTCCGCTGGCGCGCTTCAAGCTGGCCTGGACCCAATACCAGGTCGGCGACATGGACGAGGCGGTGCAGACCTGCCAGAATTTCCTCTCGCTCTACCCCACCGACGCCTTGGCCAAGGACGTCTATCTGATTTTGGGAAACTCCCTCATCAAGCTGGGCCGGCACTCGGAGGCCGCCGACGCCTTCCAGCGCATCCTGGACTTGGCCCCGGCTTCCGATGTCGCGGAGCAGGCGCTGTTCTCCATTCTGCAGGACCAGTACAACCAGAAAAGCTACGCCTCCATCCTCACGTCCTACCAGTACCTGCTGCGCCGCATGCCGCCGTCCAACTCGCGCTGGCGCAGCCTGAGCTACCTCTACGCCGCGGAAGCCTATTTGGATTTAGGCCAGGCCGACCAGGCCCAGCGCCTCTACGAGATGATCCTCAAAGTCTACCCCAACGATCCGGCCGCGCTTTACGCCCAGGACGGCTTGGCGTGGTGCTATTCCTACAAAGGAGACGACGCGGACGCCATCGCGGCGCGCAACAAGTTGAAGGACATGATCGCGGCCAGCGGCTCGACCACGGCGTTTGCCTTGAACGGCCTGGGCTTGGCCGACAGTCTCTTCAACCAAGGCAATTACGACCAGGCCTACCAACTCTACAGCCAATTCGCGGCCAGCGAGCCTAAAAATCCGCAGGTCCCCGCCGCCCTCTACCGCGCGGGCCTGAGCCTCTATCACGAGCACTACTATTCGGACGCCATCACCCAGTGGCAGAAGCTCATCGCCGCCTACCCCAAGTCTCCCGAGGCCGTCAAGGCGGCCTACGAGGCGGCCGATACGCTCTTCCGGGCCCAGAAATATCCCGAGGCTACCGCGGCATACCGGCAGATCATCAGCGACTACCCGGACAGCCCGCAAATTTCCACGGCCTACCTGCGCATCGCCCAGGCGTCCTTCAACGGAAAGAACGACAACGACGCCGTGAGCCAGATTCAGGACTTCTTGAAACGCTTTCCGAACTCGTCCGAGGTCGATGATGCCTTGGATCTGCTGGAGGCGATTTTCGACAGGAATCCAAAAATGGATTATCAGTCAACCCTGCGGGGACTCACGGTCTCAGGCTCCACGACCGCGGTCGCGACCGACGCCCAGTTCCGCTTGGGCCGCCGCTGCTTCGAGCAGAAAGACTACGCCTGCGCCACGACGGAGCTTCAGAAATTCAGCGTTGAATACACGGACGACCCGAAGCTTCCCGAGGCGCAGTTCCTGCTGGGAGAAAGCGATGTCCAGCAAAATGAGCCCGACCTGGCCGTCGCGGCCTACCAGCGGCTCCTGAATAATTTCCCCGCGGATCAAAACACGCCCTTGGCCCTGTTCCACTTGGCCGGGGCCTTCTACGGCGAGAAAAACTACGCCCAGGCCGCGAACTACTACGGGCAGTTGGCCGAGCAATATCCCAAATCGGAGTACTTGAAGCCCGCCGAGTTCAACCTGGCCCTGGCCGACAAGGCCCTGGGGCGGCTCGACGAGGCGCAGGCCGCCTATGATCAGTATGCGTCCCTGGCCGGCGGCGCGGAGAGCACCGCCGCCTACTGGCAGATTTACGCCATCCAAAAGCAGCGGCACGACGACCAGGACGCGGTGGCCACGCTCATGAAGATCAAGTCCGCCGCCGCGCCCGGCTCGCAGGACTATCTTGAGGCGTCCTACCGCCTCGGAGAGATGTACCAGGACATGGGCCGCCCCGACGCGGCCTTGAGCGCCTGGGAGGAGATGCGCGGCGACAAGCCCGTCGACAATCCCTTCCGCCTCCAGGCCCTCATCAATTTGGCCCAGGCTTATGAAAAAGCCGGCAACGACGCGAAGGCCGCGGACGTTTACGACGACTTGGCGCTGAGCGCGGGCAAGCCGCTGGCCCAGCAGGCCGCGGCGCGCGCCAAGGCGCTCCGGAAGATGGCGGACTCTCCGGCGGCGTCCAAATCAAGCGGCGACCAGCCGGGCCAGGGAGACGGAGGCAGCGGCGGCGGCGCCGACGCGCGACAATAACCAGGAGGACACTTCACGAATGAACTCACTCGACATCCTGACCGTGCTCAAGCATGACTACACGCTGGTCATTCTTTTTTGCTGCTCGATTCTCTCCATCGTCTTCATCATCGAGCGCTGGATCTACTTCCGCACGGCCGCGGCCGACCGGTGCGACGACATCCTGGCCCGCGTGCGCAAGTACCTGGAAGCGGGCCAAGCCCAGCAGGCCAAGGATTACTGCCAGAAGCAGCCCTCGGTCGTGGCCCAGGTCGTGGCCTACGGCCTGGCCTGCGCGGGCCAGACGCGGCGCGACATGGAGGATTTGCTGGCCACCAAGCGGCTCGAGGAGCGCATGAAGTTGGAGCGCTTTTTGGCCGTGCTGGGAACTTTAGGCAACATCGCCCCCTTCATCGGCCTTTTCGGCACGGTCGTGGGCATCATCGACGCTTTCCAGGAGCTGGCCCTGGCCGGCACCGGAGGCCCCGCGGTCGTGGCCAAGGGCATCGCCGAGGCCTTGGTCGCCACCGCCGGGGGCTTGGTCGTCGCCATCCCGGCCGTCATCTTCTACAACTACTTCATGAGACGGGTCAAAGCCGCGTCCACGGAGATGGAGGTGGCCTCCACGCGCCTCGTGGTCATGCTCGGAGCGAAATAAATGGCCATCGGCGCCGGGGCCAAGGGCGAAGAGCCCATCACCGCCATCAACGTTACCCCGTTGGTGGATGTGTGCCTGGTCCTGGTCATCATCTTCATGACCATCGCGCCCTTCGCCATGATCGTTGGCATCAAGGTCATGGAGTCCCGCGCGGGCGCGGCCAAAGGCAAGGTCTCGGCCAACGAGAACGTGCGCGTGCATCTGACGCTTGCCGGCGAACTCACGGTCAACGGCCTGCGGGTGAACCCCCAAAGCCTTGAGCCCGCCATCGCCCGGGCGCTGGTAAAATCCAAGGACCGCATGGTCATCGTCTCCGCGGACGACGGCAACCACGTCGGACAGGTCGTTTCAATTTTGGACACCGCGCAGCAGGCGGGCGCCGCCAAGCTCGCAATCTTGAAATCCGCCTCCGCCCCGGCACGCGGACGGAGCAAGGGCTGAGCCATGGCGGGCACGCAGACCGACGAGGGCGACATCGTCGCGGGCATCAACGTCACGCCCTTGGTCGACGTTTGCCTGGTCCTGGTCATTATCTTCATGGTGACGGCGCCGCTCATGTCCACCCCGCCGCTCAAGGTCGATTTGCCCAGGGCCCACGGCAAGAAAGGCGACCAGGGCGACAAGCTGACCATCACTTTGACCAAGGACGGGCGCACGGCATTGAACTACCAGGAATATCCGGATGACGCGTCGCTGGAAACGGCGCTGCGCTTGAAGCTCGCCGAGAGCTCGTCCAAAATCGTCATCCTGCGCGCCGACAAGGACGCCCTGGAAGGGCGGCTCACGGACTTGATGGCCCGGGCCAAGGACGCGGGCGCGCTGTCCTTGACCATCGAGACGGAAGAGAAAAAGTGAGCGGTTTTTTTGAGTGAATTCCCCAAGGATGCCCGTCGCCGTCGCCTTGTCCGTGGGCCTGCACGCCGGGGCCCTGGCGCTCTTTCTTTATTCCCGAAGCCACCAGCCGCAGCGGCCCAAAATCATCTCCAACGTGGCTCTCCTCATCCAAACGCCGCAAAGCCCAAACGCGCGGCAGGTCCGAGCGGCGCCCGTCAAGCCCACGACGTGGAATTTCCTGAAGCTCGCCCTGCCCTCGCTGCCCAAAGCGCTGCCCCAGGCCATGACCGTGAAGCTTCCGGAACAGCCCAAGCCGCTCATGCCCGAAGAACCCAAGCTTCAAGATCGCGGGCAGCGCATGGCTGCTGAGCAGATGAAGGCCTTAGACTTGAACCGCTCGAGACAAGTCCAGGCCCAGGGCATCCAAGAAAACCTCTCCTTCAGCCACAGCATTAAAGCCATGGCCGCGCTGCCGCGGCTCCAGGACGTGGGCGAGCGGCAGGTCGCGAACCTGCCCCAGGCCATCAAGCTCGACAACGCGAGGCGCCAAGCTCAGGCTCTCGAAACTTTAGGCGTCTCGGAAAACTTGCCCGCGCCCCACGTCGAGCAGGCGCCCGCGCCGCTCGAAGAGGCGGCGCCGCGCCCCTCCGGACCGCCGCCCAGCGCCCTAAGCTCCCTCTTACCGTCGCAGGAACTCTCCATGTCGCCGCAGCAGCGCCCGGAGGCGGCGCCTACCTTAAACGCCCTACCCCCGCCCACGCCGCATCGCCAAGCCGCCATCCTGGCCGGAAGCAAAAAAGGCGTGGACATCGAGGGCCCGCTGGCCGACCGCAAGATTCTTCACTACGAAATTCCCGCTTTCCCGGACTGGGCGCGGCAGGAAGGCGTGCTTGAAGCCGACGTCGCCATCCATTTCTGGGTCTCGCCGGACGGGGCGGTCCAGCCCGACATGAGCATCGAACGCACCTCGGGCTACGGCCGGCTCGACCATCTGGCCATGGAGTCCTTGGCGCGCTGGCAATTCGCGCCCATCAACACGAACGAGCGGCAGTGGGGCATCATCACCTTCCGCTTCGTCCTGGAGTAATCATGACACGAACAATCCTTGTTTTGACTCTTTCCTTAAATCTCGGCGCGGCGGCGCGGGCGCAAAGCCCGGCGTCCCTGCCCGGGATGGACTCCTCGGCGGCGGCTCCAGCGCAGACTCCGTCCGCGCGGGCTCCGGCGGCGGCAAGCACCTCCTCCGCGGCCGTCACCACCTCGCAAGGACTTCCTGCAGAGGTGACCATCACGGGAACCGGCGGCTCATCGGCCAAAGTCGGAGGGCAAAAGCCCCCCCTTTCCATCATGGTAGATCCTTTCGCGACCATCCGCGGCGACTTAAAGCCCGATCCCTCCCTATTGCTGGCCGTCTCGCCCCTAACGGTGTCCTGGCAGAAGACCCACCCCGATTTCCTGGACAACCAGCGCGTGGTGGAGCCCTGGCGAACTTCCTTCGGCCGCGGCCCGGGCATCGTCTTTGGCGTCCTCAAAGAGCTTGACCGCGCCGTCGGAGGGCATTTGAGCGCTCAGGCGGCCGCGCATTACGGCTGGACGCTCACCGTGGCGGACGAAGCGGGGCGCGTGTTCTATCGCTCGGGCGGGCCGGATAGCCCGCCGGCCGAAATCGTGTGGTCGGGCGAAAACGAGGACGGCGAATGGATCCGGGCCGGGCATTCCTACTCCGCCGTCTATTCCTTCACCGCGCCCGACGGCTCGCCCTACACCATCGCGGGAGACCCTCTGCTCTTCCACGGCATCGTCCACCAGGAGGCGACGGGCCTCTACATCAGCCTCGATTCCGAGGCTCTCTTCGGGCTGGACAAATCGGCCCAATCCATCCAGAGCGGAGGCTTGAACCTTCTGCGCTCGGCCGCGGACATGTTAAAGCGCGACTATTCCGGCATCCCCTTGAGCGTGCGCGTCTACGCGGCCACCGGGGATTTAGGGCAGGTCCAGGCCGCGGCGGTGGCGGCCTACCTCCAGCGCGAGTTGATGGCTCCGCCGGAGACCATTGGCCAGGAAGCCTCCGCCGCGTCCTTTGCTGATCAGCGGGTAGAAATCGTCGTTCTAAATCGCTAGAATCTCCTTGTCTGGACGTATTATTGCATTCCTTATTTAAGGAATGCCCAGACACCCAGGAGGTTTCCAATGAGCATTAAAATCGGAATCAACGGCTTTGGCCGCATAGGCAGGCTGGTCTTGCGCGCGGGTCTCAAGAACCCCGCCCTACAGTTCGTCGCGATCAACGATTTAGGGGACGCCAAGACCATGGCGCACCTTTTCAAGCACGATTCGACATTCGGCGCCTACCCCGGCCGCGTCGAGGCCAAGGACGGGGCGCTGGTCATCGACGGCAAAGCCATCCAGGTCTGCGCCGAGAAGGAACCCGCCAAGCTGCCCTGGAAGAGCCTGGGCGTGGAGTTGGTCATCGAGTCGACCGGACGCTTCACCGACGCCGAAAAGGCCCGCGGACACTTGACCGCCGGCGCCGCGAAGGTCATCATCTCCGCCCCGGCCAAGAACGAGGATCTTACCGTGTGCATGGGCGTCAACGAGGACCTCTACGACCCCGCCAAGCATCACGTGGTCTCAAACGCCTCCTGCACAACCAACGCCCTGGCCCCCATGGTCAAGGTCCTGCACGAGAGCTTCGGCATCAAGTCCGCCATGATGACCACGGTGCACTCATACACCAACGACCAGGTCATTTTGGATTTTCCCCACAAGGATCTGCGCCGGGCCCGCGCCGCGGCTCTCTCGATGATCCCCACCTCGACCGGGGCGGCCAAGGCCATCGGCTTGGTCATCCCCGAACTCAAGGGCAAAATCACCGGCGTCGCCATCCGCGTGCCAACGCCGGACGTCTCCATCGTCGATTTGACCGCGATTACGAACAAGCCGACCTCCAAGGAAGAGGTCAACGCCGCGTTCCAGAAGGCCGCGGCCACGGGCCGGCTCAAGGGCTACCTGCACTACTGCGACGAGAGCCTGGTCTCGCGGGATTTCCTGGGCGATGCCGCCAGTTCCATCTTCGACGCGCCCCTGACCGACGTGAACGACAAGACCATGGTCAAGATTTTCGGCTGGTACGACAACGAATGGGGCTACTCCAACCGCGTCGTGGATCTGGCCGCTTACGTGGCCGGAAAGACGGCGGTCGCCGCCTGAAAACGGCCGAAGAACCGCCCGAGGCGCGCGCCAGACGATGAAACGGAAAATCGCCGTTTTGGGAGTTCCCATGGACATGGGCGCCTCCAAGCCCGGCGCGGCCCAGGCGCCTTCGGCCATCCGGCGCGCAAAGTTGCTGGACATCCTGGGCGCCGCCGGATTATCCGTAGAGGACTGCGGAGACATTGAAATCCCCGATTCCCCTCCATCGCCCGGCTCGGCCAAGGCCAAGAACGCTCACGCCGTGCTCAAAGTCTGCCGGGACCTGGAAAAGCGCGTGCGCGGCCTGGTCAAGGAAGGCCGCATCCCGGTCGTATTGGGCGGGGATCACAGCCTGGCCGTGGGAAGCGTCGCGGGCGCCGCGCGGGCTTTGCGCGACGAAGGCAAGAAAATGGGCGTCGTGTGGGTGGACGCCCACGCGGACATGAACACGCCGCGCACCACGCCCAGCGGCAACCTCCACGGCATGCCGGCCGCGCATCTCCTGGGCCTGGGCGACCGCGCCTTCGCGCGCGTGGGCGGATTTTCGCCCAAGACCGCCGCGGAAAATTTCTGTTTCGTGGGCTTGCGCGACGTGGACCCCGAAGAGGCTCTCACCTTGCGCAAATCCCAGGCGCGCGTCCTGGCCATGCCCGCCATCGACCGCTACGGCATGGGCGCCGTCATGGAGCGCGCCCTGGCCGCCGCGACGCAGGGCACCGCGGGCTTCTACCTCAGCTTCGACATCGACGCCGTCGACCCGCAAAACGCGCCAGGCACCGGCACGAAAAAGCGCGGAGGCTTGACTTACCGCGAGGCGCACTTGCTCATGGAGATGGCCGCGGAAAGCGGAAAACTCGTGGGTCTGGATTTGGTGGAGGTCAACCCGCTGGAGGACGAGCACAACTCAACCGCGGTCCTGGCGGCGGAAATCATCGCCTCCGCCTTGGGAAAGAGGATCTATTAAAACTATGAGTCCAGAACCAGTCAAAAGCCAAGCGTTGCGAGTCCGCAGGCTGCAGGAATTGCCCATTCAAGGCAAGCGCGTCCTGGTCCGCGTGGACTACAACGTTCCCATGTCCGATGGTCGCGTGACGGACGACACCCGCGTGCGCGAGACCCTGCCTACGCTCAAGCACCTGATTTCGGCTGGGGCGCGCGTCGCCCTCATCGCCCACCTCGGGCGGCCCAAGGGCAAACCCGATCCCAAGTACAGCCTCAAGCCCGTCGCCGCCGTTCTGGAGAAACTCCTGGGGCAGTCCGTTAGCTTCGCGCCGGACTGCGTGGGACCCGCAGCGGAAAAAGCCGCGGCAGCCCTGAAGCCGGGCGGCGTGCTGCTCCTGGAGAACCTGCGCTACCATGCCGGCGAGGAGGCCAACGACAAGGCCTTCGCCAAGGGCTTGGCCAAGCTGGGCGACGTTTTCGTGCAGGACGCCTTCGGGGCTCTGCACCGCGCGCACGCCTCGACCGCGGCCCTGCCGGCCCTGCTGCCCTCCGCCGTGGGCCTGCTGGTGCAAAAAGAGCTGGAATTTCTCGATCGGGTCATCGGCCACCCGGAACGGCCATTCGTGGCCGTCATCGGAGGCGCCAAGGTCTCGGACAAGCTGGGGGTTCTAAACAAGCTCGTCGAGCGGGTGGACGCGCTTTTAATCGGCGGCGGCATGGCCTACACCTTCCTCGCGGCCCAAGGCGTCTCCATCGGAAAATCCCTCCTGGAAAAGCCGAAGATGCAAGACGCCCAGCGCATCGTCGAAAAAGCCTACGCGCGGCAGTTGGAGTGCCTCCTGCCCGCCGATCACCTGGCCGTCAAGGAAATCAAGGCCGGAGCGGAAATTACCCTCACCCAAGGAATGGCCGTGCCTCAGGACCTCATCGGGGTGGACATCGGCCCGCGCACCATCGAATTTTTCACTGATCGCATTTTGAGCGCCAAGACGGTGTTCTGGAACGGCCCCATGGGTATTTTCGAAATAGACGGCTTCGCCAAGGGAACCTTGGCCGTGGCCCAAGCCATCGCCAAGGCGACCAAGTCGGGCGCCACCACCATCGTGGGCGGCGGCGACAGCCTGGCCGCGCTGGCCAAGGCCGGGCTTTCCGGACGCGTGAGCCACGCCTCGACCGGCGGCGGCGCCAGCCTGGAGCTCCTGGAAGGGAAAATTCTGCCGGGCTTGGCCGCGCTGGCTTTATGATTGGCCGAACCCGGACAAACTGATATAATACAGCCCCTATGTTCTACCACTTCATCCTGTCCGTGCACGTGCTCGTGTGCGCGCTTTTGGTCCTCGTTATTCTTCTGCAGACCGGCCGGGGCGCGGGCTTGTCCGTCTTCGGCGGCGGCGGAGATTCCCTCATCACCACGCCGACGGGATCCAATTTCCTCAAGACCGCCACGCAGGTGCTGGCCGGAGTCTTCGCGGCCACGTCGCTTTTCCTGACGCTATTGACCAACCGCACGGGGATGAGCAGCGTCACGTCCCGATTCAGCCTTCCTCAGGCGCCGGCGTCCCAGCCGGCCGCTCCGTCGACGCCGTCCGCGTCCAAAGCCGGGGCGGAGGCTCCAGTCAAGAAATAAGGCTTTTTGCGCGGGTGGCGGAACTGGCAGACGCGTACGTTTGAGGTGCGTATGCCGAAAGGCGTGAGGGTTCGAGTCCCTCCCCGCGCATTCTTATCCCGGCGCTAGCCGCCTTGGTTCCACCGATCGGGCCGGCCTTTGCGATACATCCGACGCCGGCGTATCCGCCGGATTTGCCCGTGTCCGCGCATCGGCAGCCGTCTTATCCGCCCTCCGGGAAAACGCCGGGCACGGCGGGCCCGCGCGCGCTTCATCATCGCCCGCCGCAGCAAGCGCCGCCGCGCCGAGGGCATCCTCCGCCAGAGGCGGCGCAGCCTTCGTTGGCGCCGCAAAAGCCGGGCCATGCGCGCGCGATAACGCAAAAAATGCCGCAGCGCGTAGGGCCGCGCGGGCCGACCGCCGCGCGGCACGTTGGTTTCATGGTTCGGGGTCAAAATGGCCGGCGGTCCGCCGGCGGAACCCTGCACCTCGACGCGCCCTTCATCGAAGACTCCGACGTCGGTCGCGCCCTGGGCGTTCACGTCTACGCCGAACTCGGTGCCGCGCACCGCGGCCACGGCCTCGGGCGTTTCCACCATGAGCGCCTGTCCGGTCAAAAGATGCTGGATTTTGGCCAACAGCCCTCCGGAACTCAGGGACAATTTAGTCGACGAGCGATCGTCCGAGCGCAGGACGAAATCCGAATCCTCGTTCAAGGAGATAAGATGCAGGCCGTCGAGACCCACTTCGGCGGAGGCGCCGGGACCGGTCGTGACGCGGTCCCCCTGCTCCAGAGGCATGCCCGCGGCCGCGGCGACGGAACTGGAGGCGCCGGCCGGAAACACCTCGACGGCGCCCTGAGTCGAGACGATGCGCGCGTCCCAGTCGTTCGCCCCTGATGCCGCCGCAGCGTTCCCCTGTCCCAAGACCGCGGCCGGGAAGGCCGCGGCGAAAGCCAGGGCAAAAACAAGAGCGGATTTTTTAGCGCGCATGGATGGCCCGAGGCGGGCCATCCCTATAAATAACAGGAGTCGGAAAGAAAATCAAGCCCCGGATTTTTCGGCGGCAAACGCCTCGGCGGGCGCGGCCAAGGCGGAAATCTCGTAATCGATGGCCGCGACGGAGGCCAGGGCCGCGGTCTCGGCGCGCAGCGTCGCGGGGCCAAGCCCGAATAAGAGCGCGCCTTCCGCCTCGGCGAGCTCGACTTCCTCGTCCGCCCAGCCGCCTTCGGGACCTATGAAGAGATACGCGGTAAATTCCCCGCCCGCGGCCTCGCGCAGAGCCCGCTCCAGGGCCGGACGAAGGACGGAGGCCGCGCAGACTCCGGGCAGAGCCTCCCAGGCGAAAAAAACCGGGCCGCGGTCCCGGCAGGATTTAAGCGCGTCGCGCAGATGGACGGGCCCGCGCAGCGCGGGAAGCTCCGCGCGGCCGCATTGCTTGGCCGCGGCCATGATCACGCGCCGGGAGCGCTCCATTTTGGCCCGCGCCGCATCTTCGGGAACGATGGTCCGCTGCGTCAAAAGCGGCGCGAACGCCGCGACGCCCAGCTCCGTGCCTTTCTCCAAAAGCCAGTCCCAACGGGCCTGCTTTAAGAGCGCCTGGCAAAGAACGACGCGGGCTCTGGCGGGCGCCGGCGAGCTGCCCCCGATTTCATTCTGGAGCGTTCCGGAGACGGTTCCGTCTTTGCGGATTTCCGTGATGACGCCCTCGAAGCGCCGGCCGCGTCCATCGAAAAGCCGAAGCGAATCTCCCGGACGGCAGCGCAGGACCTTCGCGACATGAAACGCCTCCGGCCCCTTGAGCACGAAGGACTCGCCCGAGACGGCGTCCGGCGGAAGAAAAAATTGCGGCATGGCGCGGCCTCCTAGTCCTTTCCGAAAATTTTCCGGAAAATTCCGCCGTCGTCCTTGGCCGCTTCGGAGTCATGTCGCGCCGAACCGTTGGCGGATGCCGGAGAATCGGCCTCGCCGCGCAGGCTGCGCGCCAGTTCCGCCAAGATTTTCTCCTGATGGGGCGTGAGCGACTTGGGCACCTCCACCTTGACGCGCACCAGCAAGTCGCCGCGGCCCTTGCCGTGGAGTTTGGGCATGCCCTGTCCGCGCACGCGCAACATGGCGCCGTGCTGCACTCCGGCCGGCACCTTGATTTTGATTCGCTCGCCGTCGATGGCGGCCAAGTCCAGTGACGCGCCCATGGCCGCCTCGGCGATGTTGACGCCCCGCTCGCTGATCAAGTCGTCCTCCACGCGCTCAAAGCGCGGATCCGGCTTGACGCGGATTAAAACGTAGAGATCGCCCGAGGCCGTGCCGCGGCCTCCGGCCTCGCCTTCCCCGGCGATGCGCAGGTTCGCGCCGTCGTAGATGCCCGGAGGAATCTTCACGGTGAACTTGGCTTCCTTACGCGAGCGCCCCGCGCCCCGGCACGCGTGGCATGGCTTCTCGATGATTTGGCCCTCGCCGCGGCAGGCGGGGCAGGTCTGCGATAAGGAAAAAAATCCCTGGGACATCTGCACGCGTCCGGAGCCCCGGCATTGGGCGCAACGCTTCAAGCCCGAGCCCTCCTTGGCGCCCGTGCCGCCGCAGGTGCCGCACACTTCCAAGCGCTCGAAGGACAGCGGCATCTGCGTGCCGCCAAAGGCCTGCTCCAGAGAGACCGAGGCCTCGTACTTGAGATCCCGGCCGCGGCGGGAGCCTCGGCGCCCGCCTCCGCCAGTGCCCGAGGCGCCGAAAATGCTTTCTACGAAATCCTCGAACACGTCGCTCATGTCAGCGGTCTGGCCGAAGCCCCCCGCGCCGAAGGGCCCGCCACCCGCGCCTGAGACGCCCGCCTCGCCGAACTGATCATAGAGCCGGCGCTTCTGGGGATCGGAGAGCGTTTCGTAGGCCGCGTTTACCCGGCGGAACTCCTCCTCGGAATCCTTGCTTCCCGGATTGCGGTCCGGATGGTGCTTCATGGCCAGCTTCCGGAAGGCCGCTTTGATCTCGGCCTCGGAAGCGTTGCGGGCCACGCCCAGAACGCCGTAGTAGTCCTGCGCCATTTAAAGCCTTCGGGCTAGCGCTTCTCGTCCACGACTTCGGCGTCGACGACCGTGTCGCCGCCGGATCCTTTCTTGCCGTCACCGGAAGCGTCCGGCCCTTGCTCCGCCCCGGCTCCTGACGACTTAGCGCTTTCCGCCTTGTAGATTTCCTCGGCTAATTTGTGCGAGACCTTCATGAGCTCGTCCTTGGCCTTGGCGATGGCGGCGACGTCGTCGCCTTTCAAGGCTTCCTTCAAGTCGGAGATGCCACGCTCGATGGCGGTGCGCTCCTCCTGGCTGGCCTTGTCGCCGTGGTCGCGCAGAGCCTTCTCCGACGCGGCCAACACCGCGTCGGCCTCGTTCTTGGCGGCGACCTTCTCCTTGAACTTCTTGTCCTCATCGGCGAAGCGCTCGGCTTCCTGCACGAACTTTTCCACCTGATCCTTGGAGAGCTTATTGGGCGCCGAGATGGTGATGTGCTGGGCCTTCTTGGTGCCCAGGTCCTCGGCCTTGACGCTCAAGATGCCGTTGGCGTCGATGGAGAAGCTGACCTTGATCTGCGGCACGCCGCGAGGCGCGGGCGGGATGCCGTCCAGGTCAAACTTGCCCAGGGGCACGTTGTCGGACGCCTTGGGCCGCTCGCCCTGGAGCACGTTGACCGTCACCGCGGGCTGGTTGTCCGCCGCGGTCGAAAAAATCTGCGACTTCTCGACCGGGATAGTGGTGTTGCGCTCGATAAGCGGCGTCATGACCCCGCCCAGGGTCTCGATGCCCAGCGTCAAGGGCGTCACGTCCAAAAGCAGCACATCCTTGACCTCGCCGGTCAGGACCGCGGCCTGCACCGCCGCGCCCATGGAGACGCACTCCATCGGGTCGATGCCGTGCTCGACCTTCTTGCCCACGTAATCCTCGACGAATTTCTGCACGATGGGCATGCGCGTGGGGCCGCCGACTAGGATGATTTTGGTGATGTCGGAGGGCTTCATCTTGGCGTCGTTCAAGGCTTGGTCGACGGAAGTCTTGCAGCGCTTGACGATGGGGTCGACCAGCGCCTCGACCTTGGCCCGGGTGATCTTGAAGGCCAGGTGCTTGGGCACGTTGTCGACGGCGGTGAGATAGGGAAGGTTGATCTCGGTCTCCATCGTGGTGGAAAGCTCGATTTTGGCCTTCTCCGCGGCCTCGCGCACGCGCTGAAAGGCCATCGGATCCTTGCGCACGTCCACGCCGGTCTCCTTCTTGAACTCGCCGGCCACGAAATCGATGATGGCGTTGTCCATGTCCGTGCCGCCCAGCTGCGTGTCGCCCGAGGTGGAGACCACCTCGAAGACCCCGCCGCCGAAATCCATGACCGTCACGTCCAAGGTGCCGCCGCCCAGATCGAAGACCATGATCTTCTCGTCCTTGCCCTTCTTGTCGATGCCGTAGGCGAGGCACGCGGCCGTTGGCTCATTGACGATGCGCACGACCTCGAGGCCGGCGATTGAGCCCGCGTCCTTGGTGGCCTGGCGCTGGTTGTCGTTGAAATAGGCCGGAACCGTGATGACGGCTTTTTCCACCTTGTCGCCCAAGAAGGCCTCCGCGTCGCGCTTGACCTTCTGGAGCAGAAAGGCCGAGAGCTGCTGGGGCGTGTATTCCTTGCCGTCCGGGGCCTTGTACTTGTGGTCCGTGCCCATCTTGCGCTTGAAGGCCATGAAGGTGCCTTCGGGATTGGCCACGGCCTGGCGCCGGGCGGGCTCGCCCACCAGGAGCTGGCCGTCCTTGGCGAAGGCCACGTAGGACGGGAAGGCCTTGCCGCCGATGGAGGTTCCCTCCGCCGACGGAATCAACGTGGCCTTGCCGCCTTCCATGACGGAGGCCGCCGTGTTCGAAGTTCCCAAATCAATGCCGATGATCTTGCTCATACATCCTCCTTATTGCTTCTGTTTGCCCGGTCCCTGCGAGATGCGCACCCGCGCGGGGCGCAGCACCTTGTCGTGAAGGGTGAATCCGGCCTGCAAAACGTCGAGCACCGTGCCTTCGGGGCTCTGGGATTCCACCGCGCCCAGCACTTCGTGGCGCAACGGATCGTAGGGCTTGCCGACCGCGTCCATGGCCGCGACGCCCTCTTCCTTGAAAATCTTTTCGAACTCCTTGAAAATCCCCTCCATGCCTCGAGCTAAATCCGAATCCGCGTGGGCCGCCTGAATCTGCCCGTGCGCCTTTTGGAGCAAATCGTAAATCGGCAGAAGCTTGAGCAAAATCTGCGCGCGGCCCATTTTGTAAATCTCGGGCTTTTCCCGATCCACGCGCTTGCGGTAGTTCTCGAACTCGGCCTTAAGGCTCAAAAGCTGCCTGAAATAGTCCGGCTCGGCCGCCGCGTCCGCGGGCTGCTCCGCCTCCAAAGCCTTGCCGGAGAGAGCCTCTGCATCCTGGGCCGCCTGCGCCTGTTCCGATTCCAGCGCGGCGTCCTTGGACTTGGATTCGGAAGACCGGCTCATGCCTGGTCCTCCTCGGCCCAGTGGGCCAGGCGGTTGGACACCAAGCCGCTCATGTACTCGACCAAGCTCATCATGCGCGGATATTCCATGCGTTTGGAGCCCAGAATCCCCAGGACGCCGACGACGCGGCCGTTGTAATTGTAGGTCGTCGTGACCAGGCTAAATCCGGCGAGCTCGGGAATGCCGCTTTCCGCTCCGATGCGGACCTGCGGCTTGGCCGCCGCGTTTTTGCCCGGCATCTGCGTCTTGAGCTCCCGGCCCAGAAGCCCGGCAATGGCGTTTTTCTCGCTGATCATGCGGATGAGCGACTGGACCATCTTAAAGTCGCCGATTTCCTCGGCTTGGCTCAGGATGTTGTCCGCGCCATCGACGAAAAGCGCGTCCGGAGCCACGATGCTCCCTACCTCACGCAACAAATTGTCCGCCAAAAGGCCCAGATCCTTGAATTCATCCTCCATCTGCCGGAGCTTGGCCATCACGATGGCTTGGGCCTGCGCCGCGCCGAGGCCGCGGATGTTCTCGTTCAAGAACCGATTGAGCATGTTGATTTGCCGGGCCGCCGGGGCGAAAGAAAGCTGGATGGGCCAATGCCGGACCAGCCCCGTCTCGGTCACCAAAATCGCCAGCACGCTCTTGCCGCTTAACGGGATAAGCTCCAGGCGCTTGATGGTCTGCCGGTCCGCCCGGGGCGAAAGCACCAAGCCGGCGCTGCGCGAGACGCGGGACAAGAGGCGCGAAGTCTCGGCGAGGAGAGTGTCGAGTTCCTGCATGCGCTCGCGGTACTGGCTCTCGATGCCTTCCTTTTCGTCCGCGGCCAAGCGCTGGACGTCCGCCAGGTAATCCACGAAAAATCGGTAGCCGCGGTCGGTCGGTTCGCGGCCGGCGGAGGTGTGCGGCTGGTGGAGAAATCCTTCTTCCTCGAGTTCCTGCAGGATGTTGCGGATGGTCGCCGGGGACAAATTAAAGCGCCCCTCCTCCGCGATGATGGAGGAGGAGACGGGCCGCGAGGTCTTGATGTAATAGTGGACGGCCCACTGCAGGATGTCCTTCTTCCTGCGCTCCGCGATTTCAGGCTTTAGCTGCCGCATATCTCTATATAAGGATGCTGACTTTGCGTTATGTCGGCCTTCTTAATTAGCAATCTTAAATACCGACTGCTAATATTATAAACCACCGCGCACGCGGAGTCAAGACCGCCCTGCTTTTAGCGCGCTATTTGAGAAGCTTGTTGCCCGTGATCACCTCATCGATGATCCCGTAAGCTTTGGCTTCTTCGGCGGACATGTAGTAGTTGCGCTCCATGTCCTTACTGAGCTTCTCCAGCGGCTGGCCCGTGTGCTTGGCCATGATTTGCTCCAAGATCTCCCGGGTCTTGGCCATCTCCTTGGCCTCCAGCACGATGTCGGTCGCCTGGCCCGAGATGCCGCCCACCAGGGGCTGGTGGATCATGATGCGCGACTGCGGCAGGGCGAAGCGCTTGCCCTTGGCGCCCGCGGCCAAAATAACGGCGCCGAAGGACATGGCCATGCCCATGCAGATGGTGGTAATCGGAGACTTGATGAACTGCATGGTGTCGTAGACCGCCAGACCCGCGGTCACCATGCCGCCGGGGGAATTGATGTAGAGGTTGATGTCCTTGCTGTGGTCGTCCGAGTCCAAGTACAAAAGCTGGGCGATGAGCACGTTGGCCGAGTCCGTGGTGAACTCGCCCTCGTAGCCGCCGACGAAGATGATGCGGTCCTTCAAGAGGCGCGAGTAGATGTCGTAGCCGATGACGGCGCCCTGGTTGGCGCGCTCGATGACTTGGGGTATAAGATTCATGGTTCCTCCCGTTTCCGGATATTCTATCATCTCATGATGGCAAAGTCAGCCGCGACCAAGGAACATTTCGCCCGACTGCTCGAACTGCTTGAAATCGAGCGGGAGGCGGAGAAGGAAGAGAACATCCGCGAGATCAGGCGCTACCCGCTTTCCACCCGCGAGGCCCTGGGCAAGACCGCGACCGGACTCATCCTCGAAGGCGTCGAGGAAGGCTTAGGCGGGATGCCGCTCTTGGCGCTCTATCGATCCAAATCGGAGGGCGGCGCGGACGAGGACCTTTCCCCGTTCCACGCCATGGGCTCCGGCGACAACGTGCTGGTAAGCTTCCCGCCGGGCACCGAGCCCGCCGGCGCCGAGGGAACCCTTTACAGCGTCGAGGAGAACCGCGCCGTGGTCGCGCTCTCCGGCCCGTCGCCGCGGAAATTTCCGCGCGGCGCCTTTCAAATCGACATCCTGGGCTCGGACGCCACCTACCGGCGCATGAAAAAGGCCCTGGCCGCGGTCATGGATGCCAAGAAAAGCCGCTTGGCCGAGCTGCGCGAAATTTCCCTGGGCCAGAGCGCGCCCGCCAAGGGCCGCGCGCATACCGTCGATTTTCTCAACGAGGGCCTAAACGAGTTCCAACGCCAGGCCGTCCTGCGCTGCCTCTTTGCCCAGGACGTCGCCCTAGTCCACGGCCCGCCCGGGACCGGCAAGACCACGGTCTTGGTTGAAATCATCCGCCAGGCCGTCCTGCGCGGGGACCGGGTGCTGGCCAGCGCTCCCTCCAACATCGCGGTCGACAACATCCTGGAAAAACTTTTTCCCGCGGGGCTGCGCGTGGTGCGGCTGGGGCATCCGGCGCGGACCCTGGAGTCCCTGCGCCACAGCAACCTGGCCGCGCTCATCGAGGAGGATCCCGCCTATAGCGAGGTGCGGGAGTTGGACGCCTGGCGGGAACGCCTTATCAAGCGCGGCTCGCGCTTTGGCCGCGGGCAGCTGGGCTACGACGAGAAGCAGCGTCTCGACCGCGAGACGGCCAAGCTCTGGCGCCAAGCCCGCGACATCGAATACGACATCTCCCGACGCATCATCGCGGGCGCGCAGGTGGTGCTGGCCACGCACGGCGGCCTCTCGCACAAGCTGGTCAAGGGCTCTTTCGACTTGGTCGCCATGGACGAGGCCTCCCAGGCGACCGAGCCCCTGTCTTGGATTGCTCTCACCATGGCCAAGAAAGCGGTCTTCGCAGGCGACTCGCTGCAGCTGCCCCCCACCATCTATTCAAAGGAAGCCGCCGCGGGCGGACTTGCCGTCACCTTGTTCGACCGCCTAAAGGACGTCTTGCCCGACTCCCTGCAGACGCTTTTGCGCGTGCAGTACCGCATGCATGAGGCCATCATGGGATTTTCCTCGGGAGAGTTCTACGAGGGCAAGCTCATCGCGCACGAATCGGTTAGGCGCCACACCGCCGCGGAATTGGACGGTGTCGAGGCCGATGACTTGACCGGCATGCCTCTGACCTACGTCGACACCGCCGGCGCCGGCTACGACGAGTCCTGGAACGAGCTTTTGGAGAGCCGCGAGAACGCGGGCGAGGCCAAGCTCGCCGTCAGGCTCTTGAACAAGCTTTTGGCCGCGGGCTTGGCGCCCAAGAGCGTGGCCGTCTTGACTCCCTACGTGGCCCAGGCGCGGCTCCTGCGCGGCATGCTCAAGGTTCCGGGCCTGGAAATCGGATCGGTGGACGGTTTTCAGGGGCGCGAGAAAGAAGCCGTCATCGTCTCCTTGGTGCGCTCAAACCCGGACGCCGAGGTGGGCTTTCTCGCGGACGCCCGGCGCATGAACGTGGCTTTGACCCGCAGCCGCCGCCTGCTCATCGTCATCGGCGACAGCGCCACCTTGGGGCAAAATCCATTCTACGCCCGCTTCATCGACTACGTGGACAAGGCCGGAGCGCACCGCTCGGCCTACGAGTGGCCCGAAATTTAGAACCGGCCGGGCCCCGCTAATTCCCGCCGTCCCACGCGGCGCCCTTCAGGAACGAGAAGTTCAGCACGCCGTCGAGCGCCTTCTCGAGCGAGGTTTTTTGCGGAGCAGGCGCCGCCTGCGCGGCCGCGCTTTGGGCCTGGCTGAAAATCTGGTTGAGGAAGTAAGCCAGGCGCACGCCGGCTTTTTCCAGCTGCTCGTAGGCGATGGGCTGCATCCGCGTCACATAATCCGGCCCAAACACCGCGGCGTTCTGCGACGAATCATAGTCCTGCGCGTAAACGGGCCGGATCACGTTCTTGGCGATGTAAAAGCTTTCCACCGCGGCTTGGTCCGGCAAATCCGGCGAGGCCGTCCACCCGCTTGTATCGCGATTTTCCAAATCCGCGTCGAGCTTCGCCGCCAAGTCCGCCGCGTCGGCCGCCTGGGCCTGATCCGTCTCGGTCATGGCGCCGTAGCGGGGCGTCAGCACGTCGTCCCAGAGGGCGTGAAGATTGAGCGGCTGTCCCTCGAAAACGACCTTCTTCTTATTGCCGCCCCAATCGTTGTCATCGTTGATGTGCAGCGGCTGGTGCTCGTCGCCCACGAAGTGGACCAGGAACATCAGGGCCAACTGCCGGTCGCTCGACGAGGAACTCGGGGACTCCAAAATCTGCATATCATACTTGACCTGGGCCATCACGCATTTCTTGGCCGGATTGCCGTTGGCGTTGTCCGGACAGTACTGCTCGATGTCCGCGGCATCAGGCGAGGCCCCGTTGGGAACGTTGGCGAAGTGCCACGCGGAACTAGCCTTCCACGGGATATCGACGGGCCCGAAGGCCGTCTGCTCGCCGGCGCCGATCTCGATGATCCCCGCGCAAACAAAAGGGCTCTGCTTGGCGTACTTGATCTCATCGGGGCAAGCGGCGATGTCCTGAAGCGCAACGTCATGGCCCTGGCTGTTCTGACCTAAAATCGCCTGCACGGCGTTCAAGGCCTGCGGCGTCAGCCGCTCCTGCGCCAGGATGCCGATGGCCTTGTGTCCGACGAACCCCCAGGCGAAAAGCCGGGAGGGAACCAGCGACAGGGCGGCGCCCAGCGCCAGCAGCGCGGCCAACCGGACTCGCGACGTTTCCTTCATCATTCTCATTTTCCCCCGCGCACCGCCGTTTTTCGCATGCTATTTTCCTCGTATAAGGTCGACGAGCGCGGACCACCATCTCTTTTTCGCGGCAGCCGGGGCCGAGACGGGCGCGGGCTCAAGCGCCAAGTCCAGAACCTGCTCGACGCGGGTCACCGGCACCAGCGTCATGTTCTGGCGCACATCCGCCGGAAGCAGATCCAAGTCCCCTTCGTTGGCCGCCGGAAAAATCACGGTCTTGTAGCCCAGGCGATAGGCCGCCATCACCTTGTCCTTCAAGCCGCCGATGGCGCCCACTTCCCCGTGCAGGCCGACTTCGCCGGTCATGGCGACGCCGGGCTTAACCGCGCGGCCGGTCAACTCGCTGACCAAGGCGGTGGTCATGGTGACGCCGGCCGAAGGCCCATCGATGGGCCCCGACGGGAAGGCGTTGATGTCCACGTCCATATCCTTGAAGGCTGCCGGAGCGACGCCGAACCGCTCGGCGTTGGCCTTGAGGTAGCGGTAGGCGTTGTTGGCGGAATCCTGGAACTGCTCCTTCATCAGCATGCGCAGGTTCATCTGGCCCTCTCCGGGCTTCTGGGCCGAGCTCTTCAAGGCCTCGACGGCCAGCACGCTGCCGCCCATGCCGTTGCTCATCACGGCGAGGCCCGTCGCGTAGCCCACGCCGTTGTTCACGTTGACCTCGCGGAGCGCGTGCTTCTCGCGGCCGAGGTATTCGCGCACCATCTCCTTGGTGATCTCGGCGGGCACGCGCTTGCCGGAGTATTCCTCTTCCACCAAAAGACCGCGCAGAAGCGCGCCCACTTGGCGCTTTAATTCCCGCACGCCGGGCTCGGCGGTGTAGCTCTCGACGATGTAGTCCATCGCCTCCGACGTCATCGATATCGACTTCGGATCGAGCCCCAGGCTCTTGGCCGTCTGCGGCAGGACTTGGTTTCTAATGATGTCGGCCTTGGCCGCGGTCGTGTAGCCCGTGAACTCGACGATCTCCATGCGGTCGCGCAGGGCCGGCGGGATGCCGGACATGTCGTTGGCCGTCACGATGAAGAGCACGTTCGATAAATTATAGGGCACTTCCATGTAGTGGTCCTGGAAGGTGTTGTTCTGCTCGGGGTCCAAGACCTCCAAGAAGGCCGGCTGGGCGCTGCCCCGGCCGGAATCCTGGGGCATCTTGTCGACTTCGTCGAGCAGCATGACCGGGTTATTGACGCCCGCCTGCTTCATCAAGCGGATGATGGAGCCCGGCTGCGAGCCCATGTAAGTCCGGCCGTGCCCGCGGATGTTGCTCTCGTCCGAGACTCCGCCCAAGGAGAAGCGCACGAACTTGCGCCCCATGGCCTCGGCGATGGCCTGGGCGATGGAGGTCTTGCCCACTCCCGGCGGGCCGATGAAGAGCAGGATGCCGCCGCCGTTGGACTTGGTGCGCTTCCTCACGGTCAAAAACTCCAACACGCGCTTCTTGACTCCCTCCAAGCCCGAGTGGTCGCGGTCCAGGATTTTCTTGGCCTCGGTCAAATCGTAGCGATCCGTGGTGTGCCGCGACCAAGGCACGGCCGTCAGCCAGGAAATGTAGGTCTTTATTTTCTGGGCTTCCGAATCCCGGGGATTCATGTCGCTCATGTTCTCCATCTCGCGCAGCGCGACAAGCTCGACGCCCGCGGGCATCCCGGCGGTCTCGATTTTCTCCAGCAGATCGGACTGCTCCTTGGCCTGCTTCCTGAGAAACGCCTGAGCGGCCGGCTCCTCCGCGTACACGGCGGCTTTCTTGAGAGTCTGGACGTGGTCGAAAAGCTGCGTGCGCAGCTCCTGAAGCTCCTTGGACTCGTCCTCCGCGTCGTTGGTTCCGCGATGGCCGGGCAAAGTCAGGATGGGGCGCCCGCTGGAGCCCATGCGGCCGCCGTCGAACTCGCCTGCCGCGGCCATCCCGGAATTCTCCTGGCCGCCGGCGGAGGCCGCGGTCATGCCCTCCAACTCGGCCACGGCCGGATCACGCCCCGGCGCGTCTTTGCGCGCGGCGGCTTGCGCCTGGCGGACGGCGGAAATCGTCTCGGCCCGGGGCGCCGCTTCGGCCGCGGGAAGCAGAGGCGTCTCCGGGCGGCTCTCGTCCGCGGGCGCCGCGGAAACGGCGGAAGCGGGGAGCGGCGGCAGGGACGCGGCGGCAAAAATCGCGGCCGGCGTTCCGCCCGAAGCCGAAATTCGGGCCGGGGCCCCCGATAAACCAAGCCGGGCGGGAGCCTGCAAATTAAAAGAGCCCAACTGAGACGCGGAAATATCGGGAATCGCCTGGAAATTTCCGAACGAGCCCGCGGGAAGGGCCTCGACTGCCTCCGCGCGGACCGGCGCCGCCTCCTCGGCCTGGGCCCAAGAATTAACCGGCGCGCACAACGGCCACGCGGCAATTAAAAAAGCCGACGCCGCCGCTGGAAATTTCACAAGTCGCATGTCACTGCTCCTTTAATTGGCTTCGCTGCTCGGCCGGCGCGCCTTCGCGTCGGCCATTTGTGGGAGTATAAGAGGATTGCCGCGGGCTGGAAATGGGCATAATGGGAATAAGCGCGCCTTCTTAAGCCCTAGGCGATTTTAGGCCTAAAGACCCACGGCCAGCGCCGGCGCGGACGCGCAAGCCGCCGAAGTTTTCGCTATAATAGGGAAAATCCAGGGAGGCATCCGTCATGATCAGCACATCCGATTTCCGCAACGGCCTGGTGTTCGAGGACGAGGGTCAGATTTACCAGATCATCTCCTACCAGCACCACCGCAAGTCCCAGTCCGCCGCGGTCTACCGCACGACGCTGCGCTCCTTGACCACCGGCGGCATGGTCGAGCGCTCCTACCCGTCGGGCGCCAAGTTCCGCGAGGTGCCGGTGACCAAGCGGGAGAAAACCTACAGCTACGACGAGGGCGCCAACGCCGTGTTCATGGACGTGGAGACCTACGAGCAGGTCTCCTACCCCAAGGAGCGCCTGGGCGATCAGGCCAAGTTCCTGCAGGAGAACATGCAGGTCCTGGGCGTCTACATCGACGATAAGCTGACCAGCATCGAGATTCCTCCCAATGTTGTCCTGCTCGTCACCTCCACGGTTCCCGGCGTCAAGGGCGACTCGGTGTCCAACATGGTCAAGCCCGCGACCCTGGAGACGGGCCTCGAGGTCCAGGTCCCGCTCTTCATCAAGGAAGGCGACCGCATCCGCGTGGACACGCGGACCTCGTCCTACGTGGAGCGCGCCAACAAGGAAGAATAGTGGCCAAGAAAATACTGATTTTCGAGGACGACCCGGGCTACCAGGAGCTGCTCAAGGCGCTCCTGGGCGAGTACGACCTCTCCGTGTGCGCCAGCGTCGAGGAGGCCTCCAAGCACTTCGGCTCCGGCCTCTTCGACCTCATTCTCTGCGACATCAACCTGCTGGGCATGTCCGGCTTCGAGCTCCTCCAGCAGATGCGGGACAGCGGCTTGAGCGAAAAAATTCCCTTCATCTTCTGCTCGAGCCAGTCCGACCCCGGAACCAAGGAGCGCGCGATGGAGATGGGCGCGACCGGCTTCGTGGCCAAGCCCTTCGACGCCGACGCGCTCACCGCCCTGGTGCGCTCCCTCCTCAAGTCGTGATCAAAGCCGTCATCTTTGACGTCGACAACACGCTGACCGACTTCATGCGCACCAAGCGCGCGGCCGTGGAGTCCGCGGTCGACGGCATGATGGACGCCGGCCTGGTCGCCGACAAGCAGAAGATGGTCGACAAGATTTTCGAGACTTACTTCAAGGAAGGCGTCGAGGACCAAAAGATTTTCGACAAGATCTTAAAGCAGGAAACGGGCTCGGTGGACTACAAAATCCTGGCCGCGGCCATCGTGGGCTACCGCCGGGCCAAGGCGGGCTCCATGGCCCTCTACCCGCACGTAAGCCTCACGCTGACCACTCTCCTTAAATCCGGCGTCAAGATGGCGGTGGTCTCGGACGCGCCCAAGCTCGAGGTCTGGCTGCGCATCGTGGGCCTGGGCATGCATAATTTCTTCGACTGCGTGGTGACGGCCGAGGACGCCGGAGCCCGCAAGCCCGCGGCCGCGCCCTTCATGAAGGCGTTGGATCTTCTGGGCGTCAAACCCCAAGAGGCCATCATGGTGGGCGACTGGGCCGAGCGCGACATCGCGGGCGCCAAGAAGCTCGGCATCCGCACGGCCTGGGCCAAGTACGGCGACACCTTCGACACCAAGGATTCCGGCGCGGAGTTCGAGCTCTCGGACATCCTGGAGCTGCTCGCCATCGTGCACAAAGAGAACGCGCCGTCTTGAGAAAAATCCTTCTTGCCGCCGGCTCTCTTGCGCTCGCCGCCCTGCCGGCCCGCGCCCTGCGCGTGGAAACCATGGCCCTGCCGTCGGGCTACCGGGTGGCGGCTTCCACGACTCCCGGCATACCGGCGCCGACCATGCTGGTCGTCTCGGGCCAAGCCATTGTGCGCTTCTCCACGGCCGCGCCGGACGAAGCGACGCAATCGGCCAACCTGCAAACCATCGGCGCCCGCGTCCTCTCAGAGCTGCCGTTCGGCTGGACCTTGGTGGGCCTGCCCGCGGGCGTGTCGGTCTCAAGCGGATTGGCCCTATTGAGCGGCGTCCCGAATATTTCGCAAATTCAGCCAGACCACGCTTACCGGCCAAGCGATGTTACCCCCAACGATCCCTTGTTCTCCCAGCAGTACGCGCTCACCAACATCGACGCCCCGCAGGGCTGGGCCTACGGCACAGGCTCCTCGGCCACGGTCACCATCGCCATGGTGGACACGGGCATCGATTCTACCCACCCCGATTTTTCCGCGAAATTATTTTTAAGCGCCGGCAAATTTTTTGATCCAGACAACAGCGGCACTGAGTCGGCCGACAATCCGCCCACCGTGGCCTGCTACCACGGCACGGCCACCTCGGGCATAGCCGCAGCGTCGACCAACAACAGCGCCGGCATCGCGGGAGTCTCCTGGGGCGCCAAGTTGGTCTCCCTGCGCGTGTTCAACACGGCCGATTGCAACACGGACTGCAGCGATACGGGAGCCAACAATGGTTGCGCCACGGATGACGCAGCCATCGACAACGCCCTCGGCTACGCGGACACCACCTTGGCGGGCAACTCCGCGACCTACGGCAAGGTGGTCGTCAACATGAGCATCGGCGGCAAGGGGTCGTGTCCTTCCGATGATAAAACCGCCCTTGATACGGCCGTGGGCGACGGCGTGCTCGTGACGATTTCCGCGGGCAACGACGGCGGCGCGGTCAACGAGCCCGCAAACTGCGCGGGAACCACGTCGAGCGGCGGCATCATCCCGGTGGGAGCGACCGACTCCAGCGACGCCATCGCGTCGTTTTCCTCCAACGGCCCGGAGCTGGCCGCCAACGGCGTGGTGGCCCCGGGCGTCGACGTGGAAACGACCAACTATCCCGGCGGTGGCTATACCAACACCGCCAGCGGCACCTCTTTTTCCGCGCCGCACGTGGCGGGCTTGGCCGCGCTTCTTTGGTCCTTGCAGCCCAATGCCACGCCCGCGGATATCCAATCCTGGATCCGCGGCGGGGCCTATAACTTGGGCGACGCCGCCAACAATCAGGGCGCGGGGCTCATCAACGTCTACAACTCCATGCGCCTGGCCGCGGGCGCCTCGGGCATCGGCGGCGGGACCGGCCCCTACGCCTACCCGAACCCGTTTCGGCTCTCGCAGAACGCCTCGGTCCGGTTCAACATTCCCACGAGCCTCAACGGCTCCAACACGGACATCAAGATATTCACCGTCAACGGCCAGCTGGTCCGCGATCTCTCGGCGCCGCTGTGGGACGGCACGAACTCGGCGGGAAGCCAAGTCGCCTCGGGGACCTATTTCTTCGAGGTCAAAACTTCCGCTGGACACGCCGTGGGCCGCATGGCCGTCATCCGCTGACAACCCGCCCCGCGCGCTCGGCGCCTCTTGAAAACGCCGCGATTTGGAGCCATACTCAAAATCGCTCCAGGGCCCTTCCATGACCAGAATAATGAGCATCGAAGACGATCCGGACGTTCAGCACCTCATCAGCAGCGCGCTTTTCAAGGAAAAATACGACATCCATTACGCCTGGAACGGCCAGGAAGGCTACGAAAAAATCCTGGCGCTGCGGCCCGCGCTCATTCTGCTCGACTTGATGCTCCCCATCCTAAACGGCGTGGACGTCCTCAAGAAGCTGCAGGAAAACAAGGCCACCCGGGATATTCCCGTCATCATCGTCACGTCCTACGGGGACGAGGCCGACATGCTCAAATACGCCGTTCAAGTCCTGGGCGCCGCCTGCTACCTGCGAAAGCCTTTCGTCCCCAATGAACTGGTCGCGGCGATTAAGCAGGTGCTCGTTCGATTTCCGAGCGCTGAGTCCGGGCGCCCTCCCGCGCCGGCCGCCAAAGAACTCAAAAAGGGCTGCCTGCGCGCCGACAAGAGCTCCTTGACCGTGTGGATCGACGATCGCCTCGTCGCCACCCTGCCGGACAAGGAGTTCGCTCTGCTTGAGCACCTCATCAAAAGCCCGCGGCAGGCCACGAAAACCGCCCTGCTCTCGGCCATGGGCTACGCCGCCTCGCAAAACGACGCGCTCAAGCAGGCCGTCCACCGCCTGCGCCGGGCCCTGGGACCCGCCGAAAGGCGGCGCATCAAAACCACCAAGAGCGGCTACGAGCTCGTCGGGTAGCCATCGCCGGTGACAACCGGTGACAAAAGCCGTCTTGCCAAGGCCGGGAAGTCCTGGTACACCATCTAACGACAATCAATCGGACGGAAAGGGAGTTGCCTAAAGTGCCCGCGGCAGGCCTTCATGAACACGAACGAAAAAGACGTGGTCGTTCTTATCGCCGAAGACGACGACGACGACTATCTTTTGACTAAAAAGGCCTTCCAAGATTCCGGCTTCCAGGGCTCGTTTTGCCGCGTGAAGAACGGCGTCGAACTCATGGAAGCCCTCCTTCTTCACGAAAATCTAAGCCAGACTCCCGGGGCCGCGAACAGGCCGATGCTGCTTCTGCTCGACCTCAACATGCCCTGCAAGGACGGGCGCGAGACCCTGCGGGAAATCAAATCCCATCCGGAACTGCAGAAAATTCCCGTGGTCGTGCTGACCACCTCCAGAGCCGAGGCGGACATCGCCATGTCCTATGAGATGGGGGCCAACTCCTTCATCCATAAGCCGGCGCGCTTCGACCAATTCGTCGACTCCGTCAAATCCTTGAAGAAATACTGGTTCGAGGTGGCGGAATTGCCGCAGCGCTGGATCATGAAGAGCGTCTCATGAAAGACAACGTCATCGACGGCCTGCTCATTGAGGACGACCCGGACGACACCATGCTCCTCATCGACTTGATGACCCAGTCCGATTGGCCTTCCTTTAGGTTCACGTTCACGTGCGCCGAAAGCCTGGATGAGGGGCTTAGGCATCTTGAGAAAAACTCCGCCGACATCGTGCTGCTCGACCTGCTTCTTCCCGACAGCCGGGGCCTCGACACGGTGGCCAAGGTCCGCGCCCGGGCGCCCGACGTTCCCATCGTGGTCTTGACCGGCCTCGCCGACGAGGCCATTGGGCTTAAAACCCTGGCGCACGGCGCGCAGGACTACGTGGTCAAGGGGAATATCACCGGCCACGCGCTCAAGCGGACCATCAGCTACGCCGTGGAAAGGCACCGACTCCTGCAGAGCTTTAGAAACGTCATTGAAAGCGATCCCGACGGCATCGTCATCGTCAACGCCGCCGGCCTTATCCGGTACATCAATCCCGCGGCGAAGGCGCTTTTTTTCCGGAACGAGGAGCAGATTATCGGCAAGCCCTTCCCCTATCCCCTGCCCGAAGGCCGCCTCGGAGAATTAAAAATCCCCGCGGAAGAAGGCGGAGAAAGAAGCGCCGAGGTCCGGATATCGGAAATAGAATGGGAGGAACAGCCCGCCAGGCTCGCCTCCATCCGCGACATCACGGATTTGCGCCGCATCGAGCAGTTGAAGGCGGAAGTGCTGGAGAGCCGCCGGATGGATAAGATCAAGGACAACTTGATGAGCGCCGTCTCCCATGGGATGCGCAGCCCATTGACCATCATCAAGGCCGCCTCGGGCAACCTCAAGCAGGGCCTGACCGGCCCCCTCTCGGCGAAACAGGCGGAAATGGTTTCAATGCAATACAAGAACATCCTGCGCCTGGAAAAAATCGTCGACAACATCCTCGACTTGTCCCGATTGGAATCGGACCGCGCCGAAATCAAGGCTCGCCCCATCGACGCCGCCCATCTCATCAAGGAAACGGCGAGCAGCTTCCAGCTGGTCGCGACGGAACACGACATCCGCATAGAAACGGAGCTTCCCGAGCAACTGCCGCCGGCCTATGCGGATCCGGAATTATTCGTCCAAGTCCTCAGCAACCTCATTGATAACGCGCTTCGCTTCGCCAAAAAGCGCGTCATCATCCGTGCCAAAGCGTCGGAAGCCGACGGCGGCGGCGCGGCGGGCTCCCAGCGCACCGCGGTGCTGACCGCCCGCGCCTGCGTCCAAATCAGCGTCATCGACGACGGCCCAGGAATTCCCGGCAACCGCGTCAAGGATTTATTCAACAAGTTCGTTCAAGTCGACCGCAGCACGAAAGGCGAGGGCTATAAAGGAACGGGCCTGGGCCTGGCCATCTGCAAGGAGATCGTGGAGCGCCAAAAAGGCCGGATTTGGGTCGAAAGCAGCGAAAACAACGGCACGCAATTTCATTTCGCGCTCCCGCAGCACTCCGGCGAGCGTGGGCACGGGAGGCATTTATGATCGCGCATGACGAAAAGCCGCGGATTTTAATGGTGGATGACGATCCGGATTTCCAGTCCATCGTGAGAGGCTGGACGGCCCCCCAATACGATCACATCGGACTGGGCAGCGGCGAAGGGCTCATCGAAACGATGTCCAATGTCGAGCCGGACATCGTCATTATGGACGTGCGCATGCCGGGGCCGGACGGTTTTTTTCTGTGCAAAAGCATCCGCTCCGATCCGCGGTTTTCGGACATCCCAATCATTTTCCTGACCGGCTGCGCGGAAGACGAAAATTTCATCCGCCACCTAGACGTCGCGGGAACGGCCTACCTGACCAAGCCCGTCGCCCGCAAGCGGCTGTTGTCCACGCTGCGGGAAAATCTAACCGACAGCATCCGGGAGCAGTAGCGCCTTGCCCATGCCCGACACGATTCGCAGGAACGGCACGCACGAAGACGGGGCGCGCGTTTCGCTCGGGAACGAGGACGCGCGGCGCCTGCTCGCCGTTTTGACCGCCTTCAAACGCGGCGACTTCAGCGTGCGCATGCCGATCCAGGAGCAGAACGGCGGCGCCACCCTCGAAATCGCCAAGCTGCTCAATGAAATCATCGCGCTCAACCAACGAATGGCGGCGGAATTCCGCCGCATCGAAATCGGGGTCGGGAAGGAAGGCAACATCACCCAGCGCGCCTCCCTCATGCACGGAACCGGCTCCTGGGCGGCCTGCGTCGAGTCCGTCAACACTCTCATCGGCAACCTCATCCACCCCACGAACGAAATGGCCCGCGTCATCGGCGCCGTCGCCAAGGGCGACTTATCCCAAAGAATCCCCTCCAAGATAGGCGGACGGGAGCTTAAGGGACAGTTTCTGCGCACGGCAAAAATCGTCAACAGCATGGTGACTCAGCTGGGGTCCTTCGCCTCGGAGGTGACCCGCGTGGCCCGCGAGGTGGGCACCGAGGGCAAGCTGGGCGGCCAGGCCCAGGTCAAGGGCGTGGCCGGCACGTGGAAGGACCTGACCGACAACGTCAACTCCATGGCCGCCAACCTCACCACCCAGGTGCGCAACATCGCCGACGTCACCACCGCCGTCGCCAAGGGCGATCTGTCGAAGAAAATAACGGTCAAAGTCAGCGGGGAAATATTGCGGCTTAAGAACACCATCAACACCATGGTCGACCAGCTCAACTCCTTCGCCTCCGAGGTGACCCGCGTGGCCCGCGAGGTGGGCACCGAGGGCAAGCTGGGCGGCCAGGCCAGGGTCAAAGGCACTGCCGGCACGTGGAAGGATCTGACCGACAACGTCAACTCCATGGCCGCCAACCTCACTTCCCAGGTGCGCAACATCGCCGACGTCACCACGGCCATCGCCAAGGGCGACCTATCCAAAAAGATCACCGTCGACGTCAAGGGCGAGATTCTTGAACTTAAGGACACCATCAACAAAACGGTCGACCAGTTGGGCTCTTTCGCCTCGGAGGTGACCCGCGTGGCCCGCGAGGTCGGCACCGACGGCAAGCTGGGCGGCCAGGCCCAGGTCAGGGGCGTGGCCGGCACGTGGAAAGACCTGACCGACAACGTCAACTCCATGGCCTCCAACTTGACCTCCCAGGTGCGCAACATCGCCGACGTCACCACGGCCGTCGCCAAGGGCGACCTGTCCAAAAAGATCACCGTCGACGTCAAAGGCGAGATTCTCGAACTCAAGAACACCATCAACACCATGGTCGACCAGCTCAACTCCTTCGCCTCGGAGGTGACCCGCGTGGCCCGCGGCGTCGGCACCGAGGGCAAGCTGGGCGGCCAGGCCCACGTCAAGGGCGTCGCCGGCACGTGGAAGGACCTGACCGACAACGTCAACTCCATGGCCGCCAACTTGACCACCCAGGTGCGCAACATCGCCGAAGTCACCACCGCCGTCGCCAAGGGCGACCTGTCCAAGAAGATCACCGTCGACGTGCGCGGCGAAATCCTGGAACTCAAGAACACCATCAACACCATGGTCGACCAGCTCAACTCCTTCGCCTCGGAGGTGACCCGCGTGGCCCGCGAGGTGGGCATCGAGGGCAAGCTGGGCGGCCAGGCCCAGGTCAAGGGCGTGGCCGGCACGTGGAAGGACCTGACCGACAACGTCAACTCCATGGCCTCCAATTTGACCTCCCAGGTGCGCAACATCGCCAACGTCACCACCGCCGTCGCCAAGGGCGACCTGTCCAAGAAGATCACCGTCGACGTGCGCGGCGAAATCCTGGAGCTAAAGGACACCATCAACACCATGGTCGTTCAGCTCAACTCCTTCGCCTCGGAGGTGACCCGCGTGGCCCGCGAGGTGGGCACCGAGGGCAAGCTGGGCGGCCAGGCCCAGGTCAAGGGCGTGGCCGGCACGTGGAAGGACCTGACCGACAACGTCAACTCCATGGCCGCCAACCTCACCACCCAGGTGCGCGGCATCGCCAAGGTCGTCACCGCCGTCGCCAACGGGGATCTCAAAAGGAAGCTGGTTCTGGATGTCAAAGGAGAAATCGCGGAGCTGGCGGAGACCATCAACGGGATGATAGACACCTTGGCGGTTTTCGCCGATCAGGTGACGAGCGTCGCGCGGGAAGTCGGCATCGAGGGCAAGCTCGGCGGGCAGGCCAGCGTGCCGGGCGCCGCGGGCTTGTGGCGCCACCTGACCGACAACGTCAATCAATTGGCCGCCAATCTGACCACCCAGGTGCGCGCCATCGCCGACGTGGCCACCGCGGTGACCAAGGGCGATTTGACCCGCTCGATTTCGGTCGAAGCGCAGGGCGAGGTCGCCGCGCTTAAAGACAACATCAACGAGATGATCCGAAACCTCAAGGAAACGACGCGCAAAAACACCGAGCAGGACTGGCTTAAAACGAACCTGGCCAAGTTCACCCGCATGCTGCAGGGGCAGCGGGACCTGCTCACCGTCTCGCAGCTCATCCTTTCCGAGCTGGCGCCGCTGGTCGAGGCTCAGTGCGGTGTTTTCTACATCACCGACGCGAAGGACAGCAATAAAAGCTTGGACCTGCTGGCCGGCTACGCCTATCAGGAAGACGAGCCCACGCCGAAAAAAATCAAGATGGGCGAAGGGCTCATCGGCCAATGCGCCGTGGAAAAAGAGAGCTTCCGCCTGGCGGATATTCCTCCCGGCTACGTCAAGATCAGCTCCGGACTCGGCGAAGCCGAGCCGCGCAACATCGCCATTTTGCCCGCGATTTTCGAGGGCGAGGTCAAAGCCGTCATCGAGCTGGCGTCCTTCCGCCCGCTGACCGACGTCCACATGGCTTTTCTGGAGCAGCTCACCGAAAGCATCGGCATCGTGCTCAACACCATCGCCGCCACGACCCGCACCGAGGAGCTCTTGAAGCAGTCGCAGGCCTTGACCGAGGAGCTCAAGGAAACCAACCGGAGACTGGAACAGCAAAACCAGGAGGTCGAGCAGAAAAACCGCGAGGTCGAGCAGGCTCGGCGCTCCCTGGAGGAAAAAGCCGCGCAGCTCGCGCTGACCTCCAAGTACAAGTCGCAGTTTCTGGCCAACACGTCGCACGAACTGCGCACGCCTTTGAACAGCCTGCTCCTGCTCTCCAAAATATTGTCCGAAAACTCGGAAGGCAATCTCACGCCCAAGCAAATCGAGTTCGCCAAGACCATCCACTCCTCGGGCTCGGACCTGCTGGAACTCATCAACGACATTCTAGATCTCTCCAAGATCGAATCCGGAACCATGGTGCTGGACATCGGCCCCGTCCCCTTCCGCGAGCTTCAGGATTACGTCGAGCGGACATCCCGGCACTTCGCCGTCGCCAAGGGCCTGGAATTTTCCGTCGATTTGGCGCCCAAGCTTCCGGAGACTCTCTCCACGGACTCCAAGCGCCTGCAGCAGGTGCTCAAAAATCTTCTCTCCAACGCCTTCAAATTCACCGACAAGGGCAAGGTGGCCCTGCGCATCAGCGTCGCCAAGGAAGGCTGGAGGCCGGATCACGCCGGATTGGCCGCCGCCGGGACGGTCATCGCCTTGGCGGTCAGCGACACCGGAATCGGAATAGCCAAGGACAAGCAGCAGATCATCTTCGAAGCCTTCCAGCAGGCGGACGGCACGACCAACCGCAAATACGGCGGCACGGGCCTCGGACTCTCGATTAGCCGGGAAATCGCCCGCCTTTTGGGAGGCGACCTGCGGCTGGAGAGCGCTCCCGGCGAAGGCAGCACGTTCACGCTGTTTCTTCCCCTCAACTACGCGCCGCAGAGCCGGCAGCTGCAGACGCTCGCGCCGCCGGCGGTTCCGGAATTCGCGGAAACGCCCGTCTTGGCCGGCGGCGGCGACGGCTTTATCGGGGCGACCGTGGAAGCGCCCTCTTTCGTGGAGGCCGAGATCAACGACGACCGCGGCTCGCTCGAAGAAGGAGATCAGGTCCTTCTCATCGTCGATGACGACGTCAATTTCGCCCGCATTCTTTTGGATATGGCCAGGACCAAAGGATTCAAGGCCTTGACGGCTTTTAGAGCCGAGCGCGCGCTGGCCCTGGCCCATGAATACCGGCCGCACGCCATCATCCTCGACATCCGCCTGCCCGACGCGGACGGCTGGACGGTGCTCGACCGCCTCAAACACAACTTGGCCACGCGGCACATTCCCGTTTTCGTTATTTCCGCCAACGATGAAGAGCGGCAGGCGCTCAGGTTGGGCGCCATGGGATTTCTCCAGAAGCCCGCGGCCAAAGAAGCTCTGGAAAGCACTCTGGACCGCGTCCACGCATTCATCGAGCGCCCGGTCAAAAAGCTCCTGCTCATCGAGCCGGATAAAAACCGCGGCAAAGGCATCGCCGATCTGCTGGGCGGCGCTGAAATCGAAACGACCATCGCCGCCTCCGGCCGGCAGGCCATCGCGGCCCTCAAGAACGGGCCGTTCGACTCCATCATCCTCGATCCGTCCCTGAGCGAGCAGGACATGGCCGAATTCACAAAGAACTTCCATGAGGAAAGGGATTCCGTCGTGCCCATCGTGATTTATGGGACCAGAAAGCTGGCGAAAAAAGACGAGGACGCCCTGGCGCGCGCGGCCAAGGGCCGCGTCATCAAGGATGCCGCCTCGCCCGAACAGCTTCTGGACAGGATGCTGCAATTGCTGCATCGCCCCATAGAGAATCTCCCCGCGCCGCAGCGGCAAGTCTTGGAGACTCTCTCCCAGGAAGATCCGATATTGGCGGGACGAAAGGTGCTCATCGTGGATGACGACGTGCGGAACATCTTCGCGCTCGCCACGGTCCTGGAGCGGCGCAAGATGCGCGTCGTCTACGCCGAAAGCGGGCGCCAAGCCCTGAGCCTGCTCGACACCACGCCCGACGTGGACATCGTGCTCATGGACGTGATGATGCCGCAGATGGACGGCTACGAGACCATGCGCGCCGTCCGCCGCATCGAGCGTCTCAAGGAACTCCCCATCATCTCCCTGACCGCCAAGGCGATGAAAGGGGATCGGGAAAAATGCATCGAGGCCGGCGCGTCCGACTACATCGCCAAGCCAGTGGACACGGACCACCTGTGCTCGCTGCTGCGGGTATGGCTTTCTCGGTGAGCATGCCGGACTTCGCCGCGCCGGACGCAGCCAAGGAGCCTCCGTACAAAGCCAATATTCTCCTGGTCGACGATCAGCCCGAGGCGCTTTTGGCTCTCGAGGCCATCCTCGAGGATCTCGGCCAAAATCTGGTCAAGGCGCGTTCCGGGCAGGAGGCCCTGTGGCGCCTGCTCAACGAAGACTATGCCGCCATTCTGATGGACGTGCAGATGCCCGGGATGGACGGCTTCGAAACGGCGGCGCTCATCCGGGATCGCGACAAGTCCCGGCACATCCCCATCATCTTCATGACCGCGGCCTACCGCAACGAGGCCAATATTTTCCGCGGCTACGCCGTGGGAGCCGTGGACTACATCGTCAAGCCCATCGTCCCGGAAATACTGCGCTCCAAGGTCGCGATGTTCGTGGAACTGGCCAAGAAGAATGAAATGATCCAGCGCCAGGCCGCGCTCCTGCGGGAAGCCGAGCAGCGGGAGCACAAGAAGCAGATGGACGACGCGATGGCCTTCAGCCACGCCGTTTCCCACGATCTGCGCGCGCCTCTGCGCCATATCGAAAGCTTCGGCCAAATACTGCTTGAGTCCTACGCGGATCGCCTGGACGAGCACGGCCGCGACCTGATTCGAAGGATGTCCGGAGCCGCCAAAAGGATGACGGACCTCATCGAGGCCATGCTCAAGCTTTCCAAAGCGACTCAAGGGGAAATCAACCAGGACATCGTGAACTTGAGCGCTTTGGCCCGCGACATCGCGGCGGAACTGCCCCGCTCGGATCCCGGGCGGAAAGTCGAATTTTCCATTGAAGATGGCTTGACGGCGACCGGGGATCCCGATCTTCTAAGACTGGCGCTCGAAAACCTGCTGGGCAACGCCTGGAAATACACCCGACGAAAGAGAACGGCCCGCATCGAATTCGGGAAAGCCGAGCAAAACGGCTCCGCCGTCTATTTCGTGCGCGACAACGGGGCGGGATTCGACATGCGCCACGCGGACAAGCTGTTCCTGCCCTTCTCGCGGCTGCACGCGCGCGGCGAATTCGAGGGAACCGGCATCGGCTTGGCCACCGTGCAGCGCATCATTCGCCGTCACGGCGGCCGCATTTGGGGAGAAGGCGCGGTCGACAAGGGCGCCGCGTTCTTTTTCTCCCTGCCTTCTTCGGCGGAGCTGCCCGAAGCCTAGCGCCCCTCCCGGACGCCCGCCGTCCGGTAGGAAAAATCCACGCGGCCGGCCTCCGGATCGCCGAAGTCGAAATCCAGCCCGCGCGCGGCGTTCAAGCTCCGGCGGCCGTGTTTGGGATTAATCGCGTAGAGAAGAATTTTCCCGCGCCCGGCATACTCTTCGGAGAACCCGACGCCTTTGCGGGTCAGCGAGAAGGTGTCCAGGCCCCAATCCTTGGGCCCGCCGCCCTCGACTTGCACCAGTTCGGCCCATACCCCTTCGACGTAGCCCGCGCTCACCAGATAGCGCACCTCCAAGTGCTTGAGGCTTCGCCGCCACGCGGCGGGGTAGATGCCGATGACCAGCGCGCGGTCTCCTTTATAAGGAAGCCATTCGGCCTTGGCCCGCGCGGGCAAGATGAGGCCGCGGCGGGTCCGGCCCTTCTTGGTCCGAACCACGCGGACTTGCGCCATGATCTCGCTGCGCCCGGGCAAGGCGCCGGATTCCGGACGGAGGGAAACGGGGCTCCACCGCGCCGCGGCGCGGTGCACGTAGACGCGCAGGAAATCGGTTTTGGCCCAGACGTCCGGGGGGTGGCCGGCCGCGCGGCGCGGGCGCGCTACGGCCGCGGGCGCCGCCGCCGTAGCGCTGGAGACGGCGGGCGCCTGGGTTCCCGAGGAAGGCGTCTGGGCGCGCGCGGACGACGCGCCTAAGGCGAGCGCCAGAACGCCGGCGGCCAGCGCCGAAGCCATGGGGCTACTTTTTCGCCGTAGGCGCCGCTCCGAGCAGGGCGTAGCCCCGGGCCAGTATCTGCGTGCATTCGCTGGAATAAACGCCGAAGAAGACGGAAAAATTATGGATGTCCGTCTTCACGTCGTAGATGCCCGCCAGATTAGGGTGCTTCTTGCGTATCTGCTCGATAATCTTCTGGTAGCTGCCGTTGCCTTCGGCCGCGGTGATGGTGGTGGCCTGCAGCGAGGCCGAGGTGGGGATGTTGACTTCCCTCTGGCAGCTGCGCCCGCGGACCTCGCCCAGATCCACCGCGTCCGGAGGCAAATCCCGGCGCGTCATGGGCAGCGTCGAGAGCGGCCCGGTGACGTGGTAGAAGACCGTGAGCGTCTTCAAGGAAATGATGTGGGGATGCGCGGTGTAGGTCTGCGCCGCGGCCGGCCGCGCGGTCAGGCAAACGACGAGGCCCCAAAGAAAAATCATATATGACCAACGCGCGCGGTCATCGTCAAGCACTGCCGGATGTAGAGGCCCAGAAGCCAGGACCGATAGGTCTGGTCGAACTTCGGATCGTAGATCATGTAATGGTCCTTGTCCTTGACTAGGCCGCTCATGACCTTCGCGTAGCCGGCGTCGCCCCAATTGAAGAGGTAAAAAAGATAATACTCGCAGGCTCGATTGTGAACCGTGGGATCGGACGGCGCGGCCTGCACGTCCGCGGGCGTCTCGGCGCGGTAGGAATAGGGATCGATGGTATTGGTGTAGAACTCGCCGCAGCCGCTTAAAAGCGCCGTGCCCAGGATAAGAATCGCCGGAACGGCCCAAAGCCCCACGCGGCGCACAATCTTCATCGCCGGCTCATCCGGGAAAGACCGCCGAGCAGAAAGACACGATGCCGCCGGCCGGATCCGGAGCCTGGCCGTAGCTCAAGAGCCGCCCGGGCGCCGCGGCGCCTTGGCCGCCGATGATTTTGGCCAGCCGCAGCGCGGTGTAGAGGGCGGAAAGCCCGCAGACCTTCCGCCAGGCCGCTTCCCCGGCCGCCGAGCGATAAAACCCGTCGGCGTCGAGCTCCAGCGCGCGCGCGATGGACGCGCGATCGCCCTCCTCAACGCGCTTTGCGAGCGCCTCGTCGACCTCCACGTCGTCCCCAAAGCGCGGGCCCACGTGCGCCAAGTCCACGCCGGCCAGAATCATGACGCTTTGCCCCGCCGCATGGCGGGCCTTTATCTTCTCGCCCCAATCGACCAGGGCCTTCTCCACGGTCGCGACCTTGGAGGGCGGCTCGTCGGGCGAAAAACGCTCGAAGCTCGAGCACAACACGGGAAGCCAGGGCGGCGTCTTATCCCGCCAGAGGTGCTTGAGCCAGACGGCCTGGAACTCCAGCGAATGCTCGCCGCGGTGGACCGTCTCGTCCTCCGCGGGATCATACCAGAGGGAGCCGCGCAGGTCCTCGTAGAGCCCCTCGTCGGCCGCCACCGGGCCGTAGGGCGTCTCGTAGGCCTTGCGCGTGGCGGCCCAGGGCGAGTTGGGCGACATATGGGCCACGCCCAAAGCCACAATCAGATCCGGCGGGCGGCATTGCGAGAGAGCCTGATAGGCCCAGGCGTAGGACGGACCGCCGCGGTGAAAATCGATGTGCGGGCTCACCACCAGCAGCGGCGGCGGCTTAAGCGCCTGGGCCGCGGGCTCCTGGCCCGGGCCCTGCGGATGCTTGAAGAATCCCCCCAGAAGCCCGCCCAGCTCCAAGGGCTCCGCCGGGTAGGAGACGCCCGCGAAAGCCGCCTTGCGCGAGAGGCTCTGCCGAAAGCGCTCCACTATTTCGCCGCGCTTCTTCGCGACGGGCTCGGTCTCGAGCAAAAGCGCCCGGTCGAGCTCGTCGGCCAGGGAGAGGATCTCCTCGGGCTTCAAGAACTGCCCGGTGGCCTTGCCGAAAAGGCCAGAGATGTCCGCGGCGGTCCGCTTGCCGTCGAAGAGGGAGGCCGCCAACATGCCGCCCGCGGACATAGCCAGCGTGGAGGGCGCAATTTCCTCCAGGTCGCGCAGGAGAAAAAGCGGCTTGCCCTCGTCCTCGACCGGAACGGCCTCCAGCCGGGCGCGCAGCGGCGGCAGCGGAGACGAAGGGCTCCAAATCGCCATGATGGAAGGATTCTATCGCAACGGCGGTCGCGGGCGCAAACCGGGAAGCAAAACCTTTATTTGCCTGCGCCCGAGGCAAATGTTAGAATGCGCATCGTGGCGAAGATTCTCATCGTCGATGACGAAGGCGACGTCGTTTCGCTCATTAAATTCCTGCTCGAAAAGGACGGCCATAGCGTCTTTACGGCCTCCAACGGCGTCATGGCCCTGGAGACAATCGGGCTCGACAAGAACGGCGCGCGCCGGGGCGAGTTCGTCCGCTTCGATTTGATCATCCTGGACGTCATGATGCCGCTCATGGACGGCTACACCGCGAGCGCGAAGCTTTCCGCCGATCCGCTGGCGCGGACCATCCCCATCATCGTGCTCACGGCCAAGGGCGGCCTGCAGGACATCTTCGCCCCGGCCTCCAACGTCGTCGCCTACCTGAGCAAGCCCTTCGATCCGAAGAAGCTGCGCCAAACCGTCGCCGACGCCCTGGCCAAGCGCCTCGACGGAGAAGGCCGGCCGTGAACGAGCGCGTGCTCATCGTCGACGACGAGTCCGAGATCGTCACGCTGCTGCGCTTCATCCTGGAGAAAGAGGGCTACCAGGTCTCCGAGGCGGGCAACGGCGCCGTCGCCTTGGAGGTCATGGGCATCGAGCCGGCCAACCAGGCCGCGCCGCTGCCGGACATCATCATCCTGGACATCATGATGCCGGTCATGGACGGCTATACCTTGAACAGCCGGCTCCAGGCCAGCGAGAGGGCCCGCTCCGTCCCCATTTTGGTCTTGACCGCGCGCGGGCAGAAGATGCGCGACATCTTCGAGATCGCGCCCAACGTGAGCGCCTACGTGCAAAAGCCGTTCGATCCGAAAATGCTGCGCGAACTTATCGCCGCGATCCTGGCCGGCAAGAAAAGAGCCTGATGGAACCAGCGCCCAAGGCCTCGGCCCAGCCTCCGCGCCAAGCGCCGCTCTCGGAAATCCTGGCGGCCAAGAAGTCCAAGATCGCGGAGCTGCGCGGGCGCGGCGTCGATCCCTACCCGCCGCGCTGGCCCAAGACCGCGTCCTGCGCGGAGGCTCTTTCGGCGGGAAAAAGCCTTGCGTCCGGCGAGCACGCCGCGGGCGGGGAATTTTCCTGCGCCGGCCGCGTCCTGCAAATTCGCGACATGGGCAAGTCCATCTTCGCCCACATCCAGGACCAGTCCGGGCGCTGCCAGGTCTACTTCGGCAAGAGCCAGCTGCCCGAGGCGGACTTCGCCCTGGTCAAGAAGGATCTCCACGCCGGGGATTTTATCGGCGTCACCGGGCCCGTGTTCAAGACCAAGACCGGGGAAATCACCGTCGAAGCGCGCGCCGTGGTCCTTTTGTCCAAGGCCCTGCGCCCCATGCCGGAGAAATGGCACGGCTTAAAGGACGTGGAGACCCGCTACCGCCGCCGGCACTTGGATCTTATCGCCAGCGACGGCGTGAGGGAGACCTTCCTCAAGCGCTCGCTCATCGTCTCGACCGTGCGCAAGGTCTTGGACGGCGCCGGATTTGTTGAGGTGGAAACCCCCATTTTGCTGGGCCAGGCCGGCGGAGCCTCGGCCCGGCCTTTCCAGACCCGGCACAACGCGCTCCAGGCCGACATGGTGCTGCGCATCGCCACCGAGCTTTACTTAAAGCGCCTCATCATCGGCGGCTTCGACAAGGTCTATGAGATCGGCCGCATCTTCCGCAACGAGGGCATCGACACGCGGCACAACCCCGAGTTCACCATGCTGGAGGCCTATCAGGCCTACACGGACTACGACGGCATGGCCGACTTGTTCGAAAAGATCACGGCCGCCTGCGCCGAGGCCCTGGGCGTCTCCTCGGTGGAGTGCGGCGGCAAGACCCTGAGCCTCAAGCCCCCGTTCAACCGCGTGCGCCTGCCGGAAATCTGGAAAGAGGCCTGCGGAGAGCCCTTGGACGCGGTTTTAGACGGCCTGCGTTTTGATCGCGCGGCCCTTTTGAAGCTCGCGGACAAGGTCGGCGCTCCCGCGGACGAGCGCACGCCCGGCGCCAAGGTCTTCGAGCGCATCTTCGACGCCAAGATCATGCCCCGCCTAGACGGCATCACTTTAGTTTTTGATCACCCGGCGGCCATCACGCCGCTGGCCAAACTCAAGCCCGGCAGCCGCTCGGTGGTCGAACGCTTCGAGGCCTTCGCCGGCGGCCAGGAACTAGCCAACGCCTACACGGAGTTGAACGATCCCCAGGACCAGCGCGAGCGCCTGGCCGAGCAGGCCCGTCAGCGCCGCGAGGAGAACGACGCCGAAGCCGACATCTTGGATGAGGACTTCGTCGAGGCGCTCGAATGCGGCATGCCGCCCACCGGCGGCATCGGCATCGGCATCGACCGGCTGGTGATGCTGCTCACCGGGCAGGCCTCCATCCGCGACGTCATCTTGTTTCCCACGCTCAAAAAAGAATCCCCGTCCGAAAACCCGGCGTGCGCCGACTAGAGCTGTTCATCGCGTTCCGCTACCTGCGCGCCAAGCGCAAGGGAATCTTCGCCGCCATCACCACCGCCATCGGCGTAGCCGGCGTCACAGTGGGCGTCGCGGCGCTGATTACGACTCTTTCCGTGATGAACGGCTTCCAGGCCGATATCGAGAAGAAAATCATCGGCGCCCAGGCGGACTTGACCATCTATGGGGCCTGGAGCCGCGCGGACTTGGACCGCACCATGGCCCAAATCAGGGGCGACAAGTCCGTCACGGCCGCGGCGCCCTTCGTGCTGGGCCAGGCCATCATCACCTACCAGGGCCGCACTTCGGGCATCGTAATCAAGGGCATCGACCCAAAGGAGGAGTTCAAGGTCAACGACTTAGACAAGCGCCTGCGCGAGGGAAATTGGGCGGACCTGAAGGGCTCGGGCAAGGAGCCGGGACTGGTGCTGGGCGAGGAACTGGCCCGCGCCCTGGGAACCTGGGTCGGCGAGGACGTGGTGCTGGTCTCCCCGCAGGGCATGGCCACGGCCATGGGCCTCATCCCCAAGATGCGCAAATTCCGCGTGGCAGGATTGGTGCACACCGGATATTACGAGTACGACAGCTCCATGGGATTTGCGAAGTTGGGCGTCGCGGCGAAGTTCTTCGACGTCAAATCGGGAGCCACGGGCGTGGGCGTGAAGGTCCGCGGCCTTGACGAGGCCGACGCCGCGGCCGAGCGGCTCTCGCAGGAACTCGGCCCCGACCACCCCGTGCGCACCTACAGCCAGATGAACGAAACGCTCTTCGCCGCCTTAAAGCTAGAGAAAACCGTCATGTTCCTCATCCTGGCGCTCATCGTGCTGGTGGCCTCCCTCAACATCGCCTCGACGCTCATTTTGCGCGGCGTGGAAAAGACCCGAGACATGGGGCTCTTGATGGCCATGGGCGCCACGCCCAAGCAGATACGCACGATTTTCTTAGCCGAGGGCGCCATGATCGGCGCCGTGGGTCTGGGACTGGGCCTGGCCCTGGGTTTGGCGCTGTGCTGGGTCATCAAGACCTTCCCCATCGTGAAGCTGCCCTCGGATATCTACTATATCTCCCGGGTTCCGGTCTCGGTGCAGGCCGCGGACGTCGCCGCGGTCATGATCCTGGGCTTTTTGCTGGCTCTTCTGGCCACGGTCTACCCGGCCTGGCGCGCCTCCAAAATCGACCCCGTCGAGGCCATCCACTATGGGTGAGCCGGTCTTAAAAGCGGAGGGCGTCTCCAAAACCTACGGCCAGGGCGGCCAGTCCGCGCGCGTCCTGCAAGATTTAGACTGCGAAATCCGCGCCGGCGAATTCGCGGCCTTGATGGGGCCCAGCGGCTCCGGAAAATCCACGCTCCTCAACATCCTGGGCCTCATGGACAGGCCGGACGCCGGCCAAGTCAGCGTCGTGGGCCGCCCGACCTCGGGCCTGGGCGACGCCGCGCGCGCGCGGCTGCGCAACGAGCGCTTGGGGTTCGTCTTCCAGTTCGATTCCCTGCTGCCCGAGTTCACGCTTTTGGAGAACGTGATCATGCCCTGCCGCATCGCCCTGGCCCACGGCCTCGCGGCGACGACGCTGGACGCGGCCGAGCGCCGCGCGGAGGAACTCCTCGCGCGCTTTGGCCTCTCCACGGCGCTCAAAAGATTTCCCAGCCAGGTCTCGGGCGGCGAGCGCCAGCGCGCCGCCTTGTGCCGCGCGCTCATCAACTCGCCGGCGGCCATCCTGGCCGACGAGCCGACGGGCAACCTGGACAAGGCGAACGCGGAATTGGTATTTAAAGATTTGCAGGATCTCTCGCAAAACTACGGAGTGGCCGTCCTGATGGCGACCCACAACGAGGAATCCCGCCGCTTCGCGAGCCGCACGATCCGGCTCCAAGGCGGCACCCTAGCCGAGGAGGAAAAAGCAGCGTGAAGATCTACATCGACGGCGAGTTCCGGGACAAGGACGACGCGAAAATCTCCGTGTTCGATCACGGGGTCCTCTACGGCGACGGGGTCTTCGAGGGCATCCGCGCCTACAACGGGCGCGTGCTGGCCTTGGACGAGCACTTAAGCCGCCTGCGCGAGTCGGCCGAGGCTATTTTCCTCGCGCTCCCGCTGCCGATGAAGAAAATCCGCGAGGCGGTCCTGGAGTCGGTTAGGGTCAACGGCCTGAAGGACGCCTACATCCGCCTGGTCGTCACCCGCGGCGTGGGCGACCTGGGGCTCGACATGCGCAAGTGCCGGGGCCGCGCCGGCCTCATCATCATCGCGGACAAAATTCAGCTCTACCCCGAGAGCGTGACCAGCAAGGGCGTGGATCTCATCATCTCCTCGGTGCGCCAGCGCGGCGCCGACCAGCTCTCGCCCGGCATCAAGTCCTTGAACTACCTGGCCAACATCGTGGCGCGCGAGCAGGCTACCCGGGCCGGAGCCCAAGAGGCCGTGCTCTTGAACCGCGAGGGCTACGTCACCGAATGCTCCGGGGACAACATCTTCTGCGTTTATGGCGACGAGATATTCACCCCTCCGATTCACGCCGGCATCCTGGGCGGCATCACGCGGCGATTGGTCATCAACCTCTGCCGGGAGAAATTGGGCGTCGAGGTCGCGGAGCGGCTATTTACGCCCTTCGATCTCTACCGCGCCCACGAGGTCTTCCTGACCGGCACGGGCGCCGAGGTCCTCGGCGTGGCTAAAATAGACGGCCGCGCCATCGGCGACGGGCTGCCCGGGCCCACGACACGCAAGATCGTCGACATCTTCCATGCCTACGCGCGCGAGAACGGCGTCGCGGTCTACGAGGAAGCCAAGGCCGCCAAATAGCCTTGAGCCCGGAAAAAACCGCCGTGCGCCTCATCTCCTGGAACGTCAACGGCGTGCGCGCCGCGGCGCGCAAGGGCTTGCTCGAATGGATGGCCAAGGAAAGCCCGGATGTCCTCTGCCTGCAGGAGACCAAGGCGAGCCCGGATCAGCTTCCCGAGGAGTTGACCGACCCCAAGGGCTACCAGGTCTCCTGGGACTGGCCCAAGTTTAAGAAGGGTTACAGCGGCGTGGCCACCTTCACCAAGAAGGCGCCTCTGGACGTGGGCCGCGGCATGGGCGTGGAAAAATTCGACGAGGAGGGGCGCACGCTGGTCTCCGTCTATCCGGAGTTCACGCTCTTGAACGTCTATTTCCCCAACGGCAAAAAAAACGAGGAGCGGCTCAAATACAAGATGGATTTCTACGCCGCGTTCCTCAAGACCCTGGGCCGCCTGCGCGCGGAGGGCCAAAAAAATATCGTGGTCTGCGGCGACGTCAACACCGCGCACAAGGACATCGACTTGGCCCGCCCCAAGGAAAACCGGAAAATCTCGGGGTTTCTCCCCCAGGAGTGCGCCTGGCTGGACGAGCTCTTGGCCGACGGGTTCGTCGACACCTTCCGGGAGTTCGAAACGGGCGGCGGGCACTACAGCTGGTGGGACATGCAGTCGCGGGCCCGGGAGAGAAACGTGGGCTGGCGCATCGACTATTTCTTTATTTCCCAAAGCCTGCGCCCTCACCTCAAGAACGCCTTCATCCTGCCCGAGGTCATGGGCTCGGATCACTGCCCGGTCGGCATCGAACTTTCGTTTTAAATCCCATGAAACGCAAAACGGTTCTTTTTGCCGCCGCCGCGGCCGCCGCCGCGCTCGCGGGCGCTTGCTCGCGGACGAAAGTCCCTCCCGGGCAGGAGACCCATTGGCTGCAGGGTCCCCTGGCTGATTTAAGCTCCATGACCCTGCCGCCCGCCAACGAGCATTTTTTCCATTTAGGAAAAATATTGGTCGATGAGAAAAACGACGCGGTTCTCGATGCCAATAAGAAGGACTACTTCGTGCCCGCGATAGATCAAGAGACGATTTTGACCCGGAACGCGGCCGCGGCGAAATATGCCCTCGACCTCCTCGAGGCGGCGTTCCCGGACGCGCTGGGCGGCCCCACCGCCTATCCCGGCGCCGTGGACGTCGGAGCTCCCTCGGTCGAGACTGTCGATCAGTATGTGGACGATCTGAAAAAAGGGGATGCCTCGGACCGAAGCGACTGGGCCAAAGAGCACCCGGGAAAGGCCTATCCCTTCCAGCCGGAAAATTACCGCAAGCTGCGCGCTGATCTCATCGCCCGAATGAAGGGCTATGACGTCCTGGTCCTGCGCTACGTGCACGTCGGCCCGGACCGCTAGCGCGGCGCAGGGCCGCATGCCGTTTAGCCGCCCTCTTCGTCACCTCCCTGTCATTTGCATTTTACGCCGCCGCCATAGGCGCCGCCGCGCCATCTGTTCTATCCTTAGCGCATCCTGATTTTTATACCACGATAAGGGACACGCGATGAATATCAAAAAGACGCTTTTCGCCGCGGCGCTCGCGCTTATTTGCGGCCCGTTCGCGGCCTGGAGCCAGGTGGATTGGAACAAAGATCCGGTGGCGGGCGTTCAAGCCATGCTGCGCCGGCGCCCTCTTTTGAGCGAAAGAATTCCGGCGGCGCTTCTGGGGGCGCTCCGCTCGGCCTCCGGGGATTGGTGGCCCGAGCTCAAGCCTGCCTCCAACATCTTCAACGCCGGCGCCTCCCGCATCCACGTGGACGGCTCGGAATGGGAGAACGGCAGGATCGACGTTTACATCGATGTCTCCCAGAAAACCGGCCGTTCCGGGAGGGCAGGCCCCGACGCCGATTATTGCTTGGACTCAAAAAATCCGTGCGTCACGTATATTTTCGGCTTTTCCCAACTTGCGCTTCGGCGCCTTCCATCGGGACAGGGCAGCGATGTCCTATATAAGGGTCAAGTCGTGGGCCATGCCGCGGCCAGGAACGACGATGAGCCGGATGCAGGCGTCGTGGACGTGGCTTTTTCCAACGGATACAAGTTGAGGCAGGAGTTCGACTGCCAGGCAGGGCAAACGTCCGGCTGCGCCTTGTCCGTTTTCCTGAAGAAATAGGCCCTTTCCCGCCTTCCCGCTGGGCCATTGGGCCCCTGCGCCGCCCTCGGACGGCCGCTATTCTAGGCTGGCCCGGACCCAGGGCAGGAGGAAGCTGAAAATGATCCGACGCATCGCCGCCGCCGTTTTCGCCGCCGCGCTCATCTCGGTGGCTGCCGGGCCGAGCTTCGCCCAATCGCCGGAGGACGCCGCGAACCGCGCCGGCCTGGCTTTAAACGCCGCCACAATTCACTTTGACCGAATGGCCTTCGTGGAGAAATCCCGGTACAAGAAGCAGTCCTTCGCGGCTCCCGCCGCGCCGCAGCTTCCCCCGGGAACCCCCAAGAAGTACGCCTCCATGTTCAACGACGGCTGGCAGGAGACCATGGAACTGCTTAAAAGCAGGGACTGCCGGAAGTTTTTCGCCGGGCACGGCGACGATTTGCAGGCGGTTTTGCGCATGCTCTCAGGAACGGAGTACCGCTTCTTGAATCTCGGAAGCTCCAACGTCGGGGCGGAGACCGTCGGCCCCGGCTCGGTGTTCATCAACACGGCCGGCGTCTTCGTCACGGCCCAAGACGGCCGCATCATGCTAGACGGCCGCCATTATGACCTGGAGAGCCTCTCGCGGCTGCGCGGCATGATTTTGCTCCACGAGCTCGGCCACGAGCTGGGATTTTTCGGCGTCGACGCCGGGAGAAAGCTCGAGGAGGTCAACGCCGGGCATTCCCTGGCCATCATCCACAGCTGCCTGCCGGCGGACGGGATGCCGCAGGACTTCTAGGGCGGACTAACCCCAGACGGCGCGCCGATCGCGGTAGATGGTCTCCTCGCGGCTTGGGCCCACCGAGACCACGGTCACGGGGAGCTTCAAGCGCTTTTCCACCTCCAGGACGTAGCGGCGCGCGCGGACCGGCAGATCGGCGAAGCGCCGCACCGACTGGATGTCCCCCGTAAAGCCCGGAATGTTCTCGTAAATGGGCTCGCATTCCATCTGCGCGCGGCGCGAGGCCGGGAACTCGTCGAGCCTCTTTCCTTTATAGCGGTAGGCCACGCACACCTTGATGGGGTCGGTGCCGGAGAGCGTGTCGAGCTTGGTCATGGCGATGGTCTTGATGCCGCTCACGCGCGCCGCGGCCCGCAGCTGGACCAAGTCCAGCCAGCCGATGCGGCGCGGGCGTCCGGTCGTGGTCCCGTACTCGTGGCCGATTTCGCGCAGCCGCGAGGCCATGCGCCCCTCCATCTCGGTCGGGAAGGGCCCCAGGCCCACGCGCGTGGTATACGCCTTGGTCACGCCCAGGACGCTGCGGATGGCCGAGGGCGCCACGCCCGCGCCCACCGCGGCGCCGCCCGAGATGGGGTTGGACGAGGTCACGAACGGGTAGGTGCCGAAATCCAAGTCCAGCATGGCCCCTTGCGCGCTCTCCATCAACAGCCGGCGGCCCTTGGCCAGGAGTCCCGAGAGAAAAACGGAGGTATCCTGGCAAAAGGGCGCCAAGAACCGGCGCAGCCGGGCGTAGTCCGCGAAGACTTCCTCGCGAATGGCCGAGAGCGGCTTCATGCGGGAAAGCTCGGCGGCGCGGATGCGCAGGTTCTGGTCCACCAGGGCCTTGAAGGTCTCGGGCTCCAAATAATCGCAGACCCGCACGCCGATGCGCGCGACCTTGTCCTCGTAGCAGGGGCCGATGCCGCGCCGGGTGGTGCCCAGGCCGCGGCCGCCGTCCTCGCGCAGGATGTCGAGCATGATGTGGTAGGGCAAAATGACGTGCGCCATCAGGCTCACGTGCAGGCGCCCCGCAACGCGGATGCCCCGCTTCTTCAAGGCCGAGACTTCCGCCATGAAGGCCTGGGGGCTCAGCACCAAGCCGTTGCCGATGACGTTATGGGCGCGGGAAACCAAAATGCCGGACGGGATGAGGTGCAGGGCGAAGGTTTTGCCGCCCGAGACCACTGTGTGCCCCGCGTTGTTGCCGCCCTGGTAGCGGACGACGCAATCAGCCTCCTCCGCCAGGCAATGGACGATTTTCCCCTTGCCCTCGTCCCCCCACTGCGCGCCCACGACCACCAATGCCGGCATAGAAACCCCCTTTGAACCTCAAGATCTAGGAGCAAAAAAGCGCCGCCACCAGGGCAGCGCGTCGCTTAAATACACGCGCGAGGCGCGGACGAAAGCCTCGCCGCGGATGACGGCGTCGCCGCAGACTCCCGGCGAGAATCTCACGCGCACCAGCGCCCCCTCGGGGCTCGATTCCACGGCCTCCACCGGAGCCAAAATCGGGACCGGCCCTTCCTCGGAGTAGCCCCCGAAGAGGCGCGAGAGGTACTGCGCGATGTCGCGGCCGTCGGCGATATGGGCCAGGACCATGTCGCCCGCGCGCAGCGCCGAGGCCGCGATGCCGTCGGCGTCCTCCTCGAGGCGGATATTTAAAACCAGGATGTCCTCCTCGCGAATCCGCGATCGCTGGCTGCGGGAGGAGGACTTGGGCTTGTCCTCCCAGTCTCCGGCCTCGTTCTGCAAAGACTTGAACTGCCCCAAATCCAGGATGTCCCGGGAAATTTTAAGGCTCAGGCTCTTGCCCGGCCACAGGGACTGCAGGACCCCGGCGACGGCCTTGGCCGCGGCCTCGTCGCCGTCGCGGGCCAGGCGATCGAGGTCTTGCCGCGCCTGGTGGAAATAAGCGCCCAAGTTTTTTTCCGCCTCCAAGCTCTCCGCCTGGATGCTTCCATCCCAGAGCCGGCAGGCGTAGAGGCTTTTCTCGAAGGCGAACCAGTTCTGATCCAGGGGAACAGTATAAACGGCGGGATTAAAGGACACCACGGCGCGCGCGCGCAGCAGCGTCCCGTCGCTCACGCCCAGCACCGCCAGGACGAGCCCGAAGCGCCCGTTCTCGGCCACGCTAAAGCGCCCCTTGACGACGACCACGTTCTTGAAGAGCCGCGGCACGGCCTTGACCGCGGCCTCCAAATCATAGCCGCACATCTCCAGGGCCAGCTCCGCCTCGGCCCGGTCGCAGCCGGTCTCCTCCATCAAGAGCGCGATCTTATCCTGCATCGGGCCTCGCGGCGCGCGGGTGCGCTTCCCCGTAGACGCTCTTCAAGCGATCCAGGCTCACGTGCGTATAGACCTGGGTGGTGGACAAATTCTTGTGGCCGAGCATCTCCTGGACCGAGCGTAGGTCGCAGCCCTTGTTCAAGAGGTGCGTCGCGAAGCTGTGGCGAAAGACGTGCGGCGTCACCTTCTTGTGCCAGCCCGCCGCGGACATCCAGCGCTTCAAGATGACCGCCACGCCCTGATCCGAGAGCCGCCGGCCGCGCCAGTTCAAAAAAAGCGGGTCTCCGCCCTGCGCGCCTGTCCGTTTATCCAGATAACGCCGCAAAGCAGCCAACGAGCGCGTCCCCACGGGCACCAGGCGCTCCGCGCCGCCCTTGCCCAGGACCCGCGCCACACCCGAGAAAAAATCCACGTCGCCGACGTTTAAGCGCGAAACCTCCGAGCGGCGCAGGCCGCTGGAATAAAGCAACTCCATCACCGCCTTGTCGCGCGCGGAGAAGCGCCCCTCTTTCAAGGCCGCGTCGAGAAGATCCTCCATCTCCCGCTCGCTCAAGAACCGCGGCAGTCGGGACTGCTTCTTGGGCAAGGGGACGTTCGCGAACGGATCGCCCAAGAGAGCGCCCTCCTTGCGCAGGTAGCGCGCGAAGGAGCGCACGGCGGACATCCGGCGCAGGACCGAATTGCGCGCGAGGCCCGCGTCCGCCTGCAGGCGGGCCAGGTAGGCGCGGATGCGATCCCTATCGATGCTCGCGGCCGAGGGCGCCCCGCTCAAACGCAAAAAATGCGCCACGTCGGCGCCGTAGGCCCGCAGCGTGTGCGGCGAGAAGTTGCGCGCCGCGCGCAGGTGCGCCAAAAAACGCGTCCGCCACTCCTCTAAAGGGAGCGGCGCTACGGGCTGGGCGGAAGCAGGCCCGCTCACCCGGCCGCGGCCGGCCCGGCCGGCGGGGGAGCAGCGCCGTCCCGCAAGGCCTGCGCGTCGTCCTTGGAGACGGGGATGAGGTTGCGGCACTTGGGAAAGCCGGGGCAAGTCAGGAAAAAGCCGCGCTTGCCTTGGCGCAGCCACATGGCGCGGCCGCATTTCTGGCACTGGCGCTTGGTCACGACCGGGCGCGAGCCCTCGATTTTCTTGCCTTCCGCGTCCAGGGAAAACGTGTTGCGGCAGGCGGGGTAGCCCGAGCAGGCCAAAAAGCGCCCCTTGCGCCCGGTGCGGATGACCATGGGCTTGCCGCAGAGATCGCACTTCTCGTCGGTGGGCTCGGGCGCGTCCGCGGCGCCGTCTGCGTTCAAGCGGACTTTGCCCTTGCACTTGGGGAAGGTCGAGCAGGAAAGGTACTTGCCGAAGCGGCTCTCGCGGATGAGCATGGGCGCGCCGCACACCGGGCACTTCTCGTCCGACATCTTGGGCTCGGGCTTGACCACGGCCATGTTCTTGGAGGCCGACTTCATGGCCTCGGAGAACGGGCCGTAGAAATCCCGCACCACGCTGGTCCACTCGTCCTTGCCCTCGGCGATGGAGTCGAGCTTCTCCTCGACCTCGGCGGTGTAGGTGAGGCTCACGATGCCGGGAAAGTGCTGCTTCAAGCTCTCGGTGACCAGGATGCCCAATTCGCTGGCCAAAAGCCGCCGGTCCTTGGGGTTGCGGCGCACGTAGCCGCGGCCCACGATTGTCTTGATGGTCGGCGCGTAGGTCGAAGGCCGGCCGATGCCGTGCTTCTCCATGGCCTTGATGAGGCTGGCCTCGTTGTAATAGGGCGGCGGGCTGGTGCGGTGCTCTTCCTTGACGAAGCGCTCGACCGCGAGAGTGTCGCCTTCCTTTAAATCCGCGGGAATGGACGCCTTCTCCTCGCCTTCGCCGTCCTCGCCCTCTTCCTTTTCGTTCTCGTCCTCGGACAATGAATTGACCTTAAGAAATCCCTCGAACTTCATGGCCCGGCCGGACGCCCGCCACAAGGACTGCGGGCCCTCGGCCTCCACGGAGACCGTGTCGTAGACCGCCTCGGCCATCTGGCTGGCGGCAAAGCGCTTCCAGATGAGATCGTAGAGCCGGTGCTGCTCGGGAGAGAGATACTTGCGCAAAGACTCCGGCGTGCGCGCGATGCCGGTGGGGCGCACGGCCTCATGAGCCTCCTGCGCGCCGCGCGACTTGGTCTGATACTTGGGCGGCTCGGCCGGCACGTAGCGCGGCCCAAAGCGCCCTTTAAGGTAGGCCGCCGCCTCGGTCGCGGCTATTTCGGAGACCGCGAAGGAGTCGGTCCTCATGTAGGTGATGAGGCCCACGGGCTCGTCGGCGCCGATGTCCACGCCTTCGTAGAGCGACTGCGCGATGCGCATGGTCCGGTCGGAGACAAAGCCCAATTTCTGCGAGGCCGCCTGCTGCAGGAGGCTGGTGGAAAAAGGCGGCGGCGGGCGGCGGCGGGCTTCCTTGCGCTCGATGGACTTCACTTTCAAAACACCGCCGGCCAAGGACGACTCCACGGCGTCCGCGTCCTGCGCGGTCTTTAAAATGGTCCGGCGCACCCGGTAGTCCTCGGCGAAGAGGGCGTAGGTCTTCTGCGTCTCGACCTTCTCTCCCTTGAACTCGATGAGGCGGCACTCGAAAGGCGCGCTGTCCTCCTTGCGGCAGAGCGCCGCGGCGGTCCAGAAGGTCTCGGACACAAATTCCTTGATCTCCTTGTCCCGCTCGGTCAAAAAGCGCACGGCCACGGACTGCACGCGGCCCGCGGAAAGCCCGCGCTGGATTTTAGCCCAGAGCAGCGGCGAGAGCGTGTAGCCCACCAGGCGGTCGATGACGCGGCGGGCCTGCTGAGCCTGGACCAGGCCCAGGTCGATGGCGCGCGGCGACTCCAGCGCGTGCGCCACGGCCTGGGGCGTAATTTCGTGGAAAGCGATGCGGCGGATGCGCTCGGGCGGCAGGCCCAGGATTTCGGACAAGTGCCAGGCGATGGCTTCCCCTTCCCGGTCAGGGTCGGTGGCCAGGTAGACGTAGGAGTATTTTTCCACCAACGGCTTGAACTCGGCCAAAATCTTCTTGGCCCGCGGCAGCAGCACGTACTCGGGCGCAAAGTCCTTCTTGACGTCGACGCCCATCTTGCGCACCGGCAGGTCGCGGACGTGCCCGTAGGAGCTGCGCACCACGTAGCCGCTCTTCAAGAACCGCGCGATGGTGCGCTCCTTGGCCGGCGACTCGACCACGACCAGGGCGGCTCCGGATTTCTTGGCTCCGGGCTTGGCGGCCGCGGGGACTTTTTCCTCCGGCTTTTTCTTAGCTGCTTTTTTTGGCATAGCGTTGTCCAGGTAGGGATTGAATCAAATCTATGAGCTCCATGTGAAACAGGGGAGCGGATAATTCGGCCGCGGCGAGGCCCGTGGCCGCGCATAATTCCTCAAGGCCGCGCTCCTCAGAGCCGATCGCTTCGAGAATTTTATCCTCCACGGTGGAAAGCCCGGCTCCAACACCGGTCGCGCCCGCGAGCCCGCCCGGCGAGACGGCTTGCGGGCCGAGCCTCAAACCTGGAGGCATGTCCTCCAAAATATCGTCCAGGCAGCGCACGGGCTTGGCGCCTTCCCGCAGCAGCAGGTAGGGCGCCTCGCTCAACGGAGAATCGGCGGGACCGGGCACCGCGAAGACCTCGCGGCCCTGCCCCAAGGCCAGGCGCGCGGTGATGAGCGATCCCGACTTGTCCCGGCCCTCGACCACGACCACGCCCCAGCACAGGCCCGCGACGATGCGGTTGCGCCTGGGGAAATTGCCCGGCAAGGGCGGCGTGCCGGGCTCGAACTCGCTTAAAAGGCATCCTCCGCCCGCGACGATTTTTCGGGCCAAGGGCTTGTTCTCCTCGGGATAGATGCGGTCCAGCCCCGAGCCCAGCACCGCCCAGGTCCTGCCGCCGGCCTCAAGAGCCCCGGCATGCGCCTCGGCGTCGATGCCCGCGGCCAGGCCGCTGACCACGGCCAGGCCACGGCTTGCCGCCTCGCGGGCCAGCGCGCGGGCCATCCGCCGGCCGTAAGCGCTGGGCCGGCGCGAGCCCACCAGCGCTAGGGCCGGGGTCTGATCGGGCGGCCGGCCCAGGGCGTAGAGCTTGTCCGGGCGCTCGGGCAGGCTGCGCAGGAGATCGGGATAGTCTTTCTCCGTCAAAACCGCGGGCCGGTCCGAAACCCCGGGCTTGGGAAGGGCGGAGGACGCGCTCACAAAAGCTCCTCGGAGAGCTGCGGCTTGGGCGGCGGCGCGGCGGCCCGGGGACGCGCCGTCCACGAGGACTCCCGCGGCGGCGCGGGCTTGTCGGCGGGAGCGGATGCCGCCGCGGCCGCCGGGCGCGCGAAGGATCGCGCGTCGGGATCGCGCCACAAGGACTCCATCTCCGCGGGCAGGCGCCCGGTGGATAAAATCAGGCGCACCGGGTCCACGCCCAGGACCGCGGCCAAGCTCCTAAGAACGTCGTCCTCCCCCGGCGGGCTGCGCTTGCCCGAGAGCACTTTTGAAAAAAACGAGGGGTCCAAGCGCACGGCGCGGCACAGCGCGCGCAGGCCCAGCCCGCGCGCGGCCATGGCCTGGACCACCAGGGAGGAAAACGGGGACGGCGTCCCGGCTTTGCGGGCGGGCGCTCGGCTCACGGCGCCCCCGCCGCGGCCAGGCCCGCGCTCCAGCGCTCCAGGCACCGGTACTGCATGGCCTCGGCCACGTGCTCGGGGCCGACGTCCGGCGCGCCGGAAATATCCGCGATGGTGCGGCACACGCGCAAAATCCTATCAAGGCCGCGGGCGGAAATCCCGCTCTTGGCCGCGGCGCGGCGCAAAAGCTCAAGGGCCCGGGCGTCGGGGCGGCACAAGCGCCGGGTCTGCGCCGGAGAAATCCGCGCGTTGACCAGGCCCGGGGCCCCGCCGAAGCGCTCCCGCTGCCTGGCCCGCGCGGCCAGGACCCGCGCCAGAGCCGCGGCGGTCGTCTCGGCGGCCGAGGCGGCGGGCGCGGCGCTCTGCGCCCAGTCCTCGAAGGGCAGCGGCGAGAGCTCCACCTGCAGATCGATGCGGTCCATGAGCGGCCCGGAAAAGCGGGCGAGGTAGCGCTCGAGCGAGCGCGGGCCGCAGCGGCACTCGCGGCGCGGATGGCCCCGCCAGCCGCACGGGCAGGGGTTGGCGGCCGCGGCCAAAATGAAGCGCGCGGGGTACTCGTGGATTTCCTTGGCGCGGGAGACGACCACGCGCCCATCCTCCAGCGGCTGGCGCAGCGCCTCAAGGACTTGGCGGCTAAACTCGGGCAGCTCGTCCAGGAACAAGACGCCCGCGTGCGCCAGGGAAATCTCGCCCGGCCGAGCCGAGGTCCCGCCGCCGATCAAGGCGGCCAGGGAAGCCGAATGGTGCGGGGCGCGAAACGGCCGCCGGCGCACCAGGCCGCGCAGGGCCCCGGCGCGGGACAGCGAGAAAATCCGCGTGGCCTCGGAGGCTTCTTCCTCGTCCATGGGCGGCAAAAGCCCCGGCAGACGCCTGGCCAGCATGGATTTTCCCACGCCCGGCGGGCCGATAAAAAGGATGTTGTGCCCGCCCGCCGCGGCGATTTCGAGCGCGCGCTTGGCCAGGCTCTGGCCCTTGACCTCGGACAAATCGGGGGCGGCGGTCTCCGAATTTTCCGGAGCCGAGGACGGGCCGGAGACGGCGCAAAGCGTTCCCTCGCCGCCCAAAAAATCCGCGATTTGCCGCAGCGTCGCGGCGCCCAGCACCTTCATGCCGGAGGCCGCGGCCTCGCCCAGGTTCTCCTCGGGCACGATCATGGCCTCGTAGCCCCGGCTCTTGGCCTCCAAGGACATGGTGAGCACGCCCGGCACCGGGCGCAGCGAGCCGTCCAAGGCCAGCTCTCCCGCGAAGCAGTAGCGCTCCGCCCAGGCGGCCGCGCCGATTTGCCCCGAGGCCGACAAAATCGCCAAGGCGATGGGCAAATCGAAATGAGTGCCCTCCTTGCGGGACTGCGCCGGCGCCAGGTTGACCGTGATGCGCTTTTGCGGAAATTGGAAGCCCGAGTTGCGCACGGCGGAGATGACCCGCTCGCGCGACTCCCGCACCGCGCTGTCCGGAAGCCCCACGGTCGCGTAGGCGGGCAGGCCGTTGGCCACGTCGAGCTCGACGCGGACGGGATAGCCGTCGATGCCCCGCAGGCCCATGGAGCAGACCCGGGAGAGCATGCCTCAATCCTCCGCGCCCAGGGGCCCGCCGAAGTGCAGGGAGGTCTCTCCGGCGAAGCTGCCGGCGCCCGGCGCGGGAAGCGGCAGGTTGAAATAGAAGCGGCTGCCCTTCTGCGGCTCGGACTCGAGCCAGAGCCTGCCGCCGTGCTTGACCACGATTTCGCGCACGATGGCCAGGCCCAGCCCCGTGCCCGGCACGCCCAAATCCGCGCTGGCCCGGGAGCGGTAGAACTTCTCGAAAACGCGCTCTTTTTCCTCGTCCGGGATGCCCACGCCGGTGTCCGAGACGCAGATCACGATCTCGCTGCCTTGGCGCCGGGCGCGGATGGTCACCTGGCCGCGCGGCGGGGTGAACTTGATGGCGTTGGAAAGAAGGTTGTCCACCGCCAGGGAAATCCAGCGCGGATCCCCCATGACGCCGGGAAGCCCCTGCTCGATTTCGCACAAGAGCTCGACCTCGCGCTTGCCGGCCTCCAGAGCCTGGGACTCGGCGCTGGCGCGCAGGGCCTTGTCCAAATCAAAGGAGCGCCGGGACATCTTGGCCCCCGCCTCCAGCTTCGAGAGGTCCAGGATGTCCGAGACCAGCATCTCCAGGCGCTTGGCCGCGTTGATGGACATTTTCGTGAATTTCTTCTGCTGCTCCGAAAGA
>Ga0307373_10000888_pt1 | contig 57524 bp, 56 predicted proteins | sample OX2MG_FD_202534 | JGI IMG/M metagenome (GOLD analysis project Ga0307373, IMG submission 202534) | Soil microbial communities from Risofladan, Vaasa, Finland - OX-2 | ecosystem: Environmental > Terrestrial > Soil > Coastal area > Acid sulfate soil | place: Finland: Risofladan, Vaasa | collected... | reverse complement strand
ATATGAGTGATGTTCATGACGGGGTATTTCCGTTAGCGAGTCTGTGCGTAATGGGGTGGAGTGATGCGTGTCACAAATGCCAGGCTGGCAAGCTTGTCAAGATCCTGCGGCTTCACCCACCCCTGGATCAGGTGTAGCGACGAACTTGGCATGCTGTCTACAAGTCCTTGCGTGGCTAGCGTGGCCAAATTGCTAAGCGAGAAATCGTTGATATATACGTAGATCTGCAGGCGTCCTCGGCTGTCGACATGTACCAAACCGCTGTTAAATTCGGATGGTGAGCCTCCATTTATCAATTGCTGAGCCACCGTCTTCAGTATAGGTGAGACTTTAGTAGCAGTTGGGGCGGTCGTTGATACGATATCAGGCTGGGCGGGCGCGCTTTGGGCGCAAGCAGCAAGTCCGAATAAAGCGACTGACAACGTTAAACCATGTGGCCAAGCCGTGTGAATGCTTAAACCTGATCCGCGTATCGTCGTCATGAGTGCTTGCAGGTCTTCACGTGAATCCTACTCCCGGGCAGCAATTTCGGAATCAGCCTTACGTGCGGTTTATACCTAAAGATTAGCATAGGATTTAGTAGTGTTTCGAACAACTGGCGGTTTACGGCAGACACATAGCGGGAGCGTGGTGGCGATGCTAGAATGCCGCGCCGTATGGGGCGGTAGCTCAGTTGGGAGAGCGTCGCGTTCGCAATGCGAAGGTCGAGGGTTCGATCCCCTTCCGCTCCACCAGTATTTCAGCATAATGAAGCCGGGCATGCTCGGCTTTTTCTTTCCTGCCCCGGCAGCTCAGTTGGGTGAACCGGAAATATGCGAAGCGCAGCTTCGCTCCGGCGAACGCCCCACCTGGATGGCGGGGCAGACGGGTACACCAGGGATGGTTTAATTCCGCTGATATTATGCTGACCAGCTGCCCCGGTAGCTCAGTTGGATAGAGCATCCCCCTCCTAAGGGGAAGGTCGGCGGTTCAACTCCGCCCCGGGGCACCAAATTCAGTTTTCGTTAGTTATCCTCACTTGGCCTGAATTTCGTACTTATGGTCGGATGATATGCAATCCATTGACGCGACTGATGCGGAATACGCCCGCCAACTAAAAGAGAATCCTCTACTCCCGGACCTATGGCGGCTGCGCGCCCATATTGCCTTGCAGAATCAACGCAATAACGATGCCATTGAACTCTTGAAAGCTGGTCTCAGTAAACTACCGGCTGATAGAAATTTGACGGCAGATCTGGCGGATATCTATATACGGCTTCGAGATTCGATATCCGCTCGCCCGTTACTTGAAAGCTTACTAAAGGCGCAAGGTAAAGATCCAGGATTCAGCTTGAGATACGCAAGGTTGCTATGGATCGAGGGCGACTACGATCAAGCATTGAAATATTTTAATGAAGCACTTAATGAGAATCCCGGAAACAAGAAAGTTGCAACTAGCTTAGCACAAGCTTATGTGAGCCTTGGTGAAGTCGAAAAGGCAATGGAATTCTTACGATCGTGGCGCCACGAAGGATCTTCTACAGAGATGATGGCTTTGCTCGCACTATGCGAGTTCGATACACAGGGGATCGAAAGTGCATTAAACACTATATTGATCGGGATGCAGATACAACCCGCAGATCCGACTATTAATTATCTATATGCTGCATTACTCAAGCTTTCTGGCGATTCGGTCAAAGCAGAAATCCATATCGCACAGTTACAACAATATGCAGATATCCATATTCAATGGAACAGCTTCTTGTTCGCATATGGAAGCTGTGAAAATGCCCGCTTCCACGGTCTGGGCTCAACACTGTTGGACTCAGCAATAATTCAGGCACCCGCCAGCGGTTTGACAATGGAATGCGGCGTCTATCATGGGCTATCTCTTCGTCAACTGGCCCGGCGAGTTTCCGGACCCGTGCATGGCTTTGATAGCTTTGAAGGCTTGCCAGAGGCGTGGAAAACAGAAGAACCAGCTGGTAGCTACAGCGCCCATGGATGCCTACCTCAGATGCCATCGCATGTGGCGCTTCATCCGGGTTGGTTCAAGGATACACTACCTGTTTTTCTTGCCAATCAAACGGAAAAAATACGACTCATCCACATCGACTGCGATTTGTATAGTTCAACTCGTACCGTACTCAATGAGGTTTATCCGTTCTTGCAAATTGGTAGTATCTTGGTATTCGATGAATACCTTGGATATCCTGGTTATGAACAACATGAATTCCGCGCATGGCATGAATTCTCAAATGAATTCAAAATATCGTATGAATACACGGGTTTTACACTGATGGCGAGAAAAGCAGTTTTGCGCATTACAGAAACATAAAGATGTACTGACGCGTGGCAACTGCCGCTCAGATAGACATAGTGTGATGGAAGCAGCAAATATATTTTTTGTAAATCAAGTTGATTTAATTGGAGTTGGATCTAGCTTCAAAGCATTAAACAGCGACCCGAGGAACGGCTGATAATTTTTCCAATGATCTATGGATTCCTTATAGATGGGTTTGCGAACCTGCATGAGACTGGCAGTCGCAATTGGACGATCTAGTTTATGGAAATCAAGGCAGGCAGGTTCAAATTCTAGCTCGCAATATTTCAGCATGCGTTTTATATTTGCTTCTGGATGTTGAACCAAGTCCTCATACTCCATCTCCAGGATTTGTCCTGGCAACACTTTCTGCCAGTGCGCCATGATGCGTTCGTGAATTTTGTAAACTTGACCCAACTCCGTCAAATCATAGCTAAACAATAAATTATTAGCACCAAACAATATTTGATAGCAACTTAGACAGTTGGCAATTGGGTTGCGGCGGCAGTAGATGATTTTGGCTTTTGGAAATAGCAGATGTATGACACCTATGTATAGGTAATTCATGGGCATCTTGTCCGTGAAATGCGGATGTCTGCGCCACAAATGAGAGGTCATGTCTGCATAATGTGAAGCTACAATTTTCAAGTCCTGGGCCACCATTTCATCACTGCCAGGAGCATGTTTCCCGCGGCTCTCCCAGATTTTTCCCAGTTCCTTCCCCGCTCTCATGATATTGATTAGTTCGCCACCACCGCGCACCTCGGAATGGGATGCAAGGATTTGCTCCGTCAACGTTGTTCCTGAGCGTGGCATCCCTAACACAAAGATGGGTGCGAGCTCGGCCCCGCTTTTACCTGAATAGCGCGTTATAAAATCGCGTGTATATAGCGACATGACGCCTTGCGACATCGCCTCATGTTCGGCGACCGAGAACTCGATTTCTGCTCGTTTAAGACGATTGGCGGCTTCGAGATATTGAAAGGCAGTGCGATAATTTTTAGCTTTATCATAAAGCTTCGCCAGGGCAAATCCGGCATCGATGCGCGATTCCAGAGGCGCATCGTTCTTGGGATCCCACTGCTTCAATATTGGCTGGATTTCTGGTGTATCAAGGTCGAAGTTTTTCAACTGCGTCAAGTGTGTATATATGTCAATCACCGGATCGAGTCGCAAAGCTTCTATGAATTCATCCTCAGCTTCAGCAAAGCGACCCAGCATCTTCAGGACAACCCCCCTATCACGATGCACACGGGGATTGTTGGGATTACGCGTGATTGCCAGATCATAGGCAATCAATGCGTCATTCTGGCGTCCGAATTTTGTCAGCACGCCTGCTAGATTCGCGCAGGGTAGAGGATCTGTGGCATGTTGAATAATGGCTGTTTTAAGTGTCTCGATCGCGAGGTCAAGCTTCCAACCATCGATGTAGGTTTGAGCGAGTTCTGTCGCAAATCCGCAGACACTTGAATCGGAACGCACTGCGCGTCGGAACGCTTCTTCAGCCTGACGCAGGTCGCCCGCTTCCCGCAATGTTTTGCCGAGGCCACACCAGCTGGCTGCGGCTCGTTGTGGATCAGACGCAGATACGATCGATTGCTTGAGGAATTCAGCAGATTCAGCAAATCGTTTCTGGGCTCTCGCAACAGCTCCGGCAAAAAGCAAAACTCCATGATCTTGAGGCGTCAATCCAAGCAGCTGTTCAGAGAGCACCCGGGCATTCTCGAAATCATCCGCATAATAATAATCCATGGCTTTGTCCAGCACATCCTGATGCGGATGGTTAGTGCTTGTCGACGGCGTGTGTTGCTGCTCCATGGGTGTGTTCATTGCAGAGCCCTAATCAGTGGTCCCAGGAACTGTTCATAGTATTTCCAATGTTCCATACTACTTTTGTAAATTGGTTCCCGTACCTGCATGATGCTGGCAGTTGCGACCGGCCGTTTTGAGGTATGGAATTCGAGACATCCAGGTTCAAATTCCAGACAGCAAAATTCTAGTACTCGTTTTATCTCGGATTCAGGATTTTTGACCATATTTTCATATTCAACCGTAAGGATGTGTCCAGGAAGCACGTTTTGCCAGTGCCGCATCAACCGATCATGCAGCTTATAGAATGCACCAAGCTCCGTGAATTCATAACTAAATAATGAATTTCCCTGCGCAAAATAGTTCTGAAAGCAACTGAAACAAGTGGCTACGGGATTACGATGGCAGTAGATGATGCTGGCTTTTGGGAACATCAGATAAATAATGCCGATATAAAAGAAATTACCCAGTAATTTGTCTGTAAACCGCGGAGCTTTACTCGACAAATGCATAGTCATCTCACGATACTGGGCCGCTGCACTTTGTATATCATCGGCAACGGTCGTATCATCACCCAGGGCTGAATTTCCGTTAGCATTCCAAGTGACACTTAAATGTTTGGCGATTTGGACTATACATGTAAGTTCTCCACCACCCTGTACCTGAGAATGAGCGGCGAGCATCTGTTCCGTCAGAGTCGTGCCCGAACGAGGCATACCCATAACAAATATAGGAGCCAAATCCGATCTGCTTTTGCCGGAATAGCGGATCAATAAATCCGGAGTAAAAAGTGAAATAATTCGTTCAGATAACTCGATATACTCAGTAATCGAAAATTCAATCCTAGATCTTTGCAGGCGATTGGCTTCTTTAAGACAACGGTATGCGGATTGGAAATCTTTTCGTTTATCGTAAATTCCGGAGAGGGCAAATAGTGCATCAACCCGGGCACCCTTGGATGTATCATTTGCCGGGTCTAAACGACGATTGATTATTTCTATATCACTTGTATCAAGATTGAATCTTCTCGTTTGCGCCAGCTGATAGAAAGTTTTGATCATCGGGTCTATGCGCAGCGCCTCACGTATCGCGACTTCGGCTTCTGTGAACCTGCCGAGCATACTTAGAGTAGTACCCAGTGCAATATGTGCCTCGGCATAATCCGGTTTTCTCTGAATCGCAAGCCCATAAGCCTTGAGGGCGTCATCTTGTCTCCCATACTTATTGAGTATGTTTCCCAAAGCTACGCATGGCTTGGGATCGGTAAAGAAGCGCTTCGCAGCATTTCTGAGAGTCTCTATGGCGAGCTTCAATTTCCAGCTTTCTGCATAGATATAAGCAAGCTCGATTGGGTAATCACTGTTGCGGTGATCAATGCGTATGGCGCGCCGCAGGGCTTCTTCGGCCTGGCGTAGGTCTCCTGCGGCTCGCAGGACTCTGCCCAGGGCGCACCAGCTGACAGCCGCTGTTTGTGGATTAGGTGCCTGCTTCAATGCCTGTTTCAAAAAATCGGTAGCCGCAGGAAGCTGCTTTTGGGCGGTGGCGATCAAGCCTGCAAGATATAGCGCTGCATAATCTTGTGGGGTCCGCCGCAGTAATTCATCCGCAGCCGCTCGAGCTTTATCGAACTCGGATGCTTCATAGTATCGTGTTGCTTGCTCGATGAGCCGGTCATCCATGTGTGGATCCATCGTTTCCGCGAACCGAGAGTGCATGTCAATCCTGTTTGCTGGCAATGCCCGCGACCTCTTGGCTCTTGATCTTGTTATCCAGGTCCTGCTTGGCGGCGTTACGTAATACGCCCGCGACCGCCGGTGAGATCCGGAAATTTGGGGCGGAATTTGGATTGACCATGATGCCGGCATTCTCGGGTACGCCTAGGCATGCCCAGGCTGAATCGACCTCAGCGGTATATTTGAATGGCCTTATTTCTGCTTCTTTGTAAACTGCGCTATGGCTCGCCGAACTGAAAACCGCAAGCATAGGCTGCTCCTTGTTTTCGCCATCGCTTACCAGTAGTAGATGCATGTCTGTTCTTGGCAAGGTCTTGCCATCCCATGGCTGATCCAGTCTGACAAACACCCTAGATTGTATGAAGGCTCTGATGGCCTTGCGGATGCTTTGTTCGTCGTTCTCCCCAAATGTGTTGAGGGCCTCTTCTAGTTTGCTAACCGATGTGTTCTCTGTCATGGCTATATTATTTGAGAATAAGGGTGGACATTATAACGGTTGATAATGATAGCTGGACCCATTAATACACGCGTGGATATGCAAGTTAATAATATATATAAGTACTCGGGTTTCATCGGGATTCGGGGTAAACGCCAGCCAATGCCAGTGCTTTCCTCAACGGTTCCAGCTGATTTGAATAGTGCTGCCAGCGACCCACGGCATTTGTATATATCGGTTGACGCGCCTGCCAGAGACTGGCGGTAGAGATAGTGTCCGTGTGCTTATGGGGTTCCAGGCAATCTGGATGCCATGGCAATCCGGTCGCTGAGAGCAGTGCGCGGATGGTATTTTCTTGATCTTCCACCAGGTCTTCATATCGAATCTCACAGATTGGAACGGGGAGAACCATGCGCCAATGTCTCATCAGTTCAATGTACTGCGCATAAAAGAAGCCGATATCATCCAGATCATAGGCATAGTTATTTCGCGGGTGGGCAAAATACTGGAAGTATATCGACAGACAGGTATCCAGGGGGTCACGTACACAGTGCAAAATGGGTGCACCGGGAAATATGCAGGCGATCAACCCAAGGTGCATGAAATTGAGCGGGTTTTTGTCCACCACATGCGTGGCTGTGCGCGTTTCAGCTGGCCATTGGGCCTTCAATTCTGCTGCCATGGTCGTTGCCAGGGCGTTATCTAGACCTGCCATGCAATCCGGGTAGGGCATATCAAGTTGTTGGGCTAATCCTTCGGCCAGTTTATCCACGAGTTCGGTCTCGCCCAGGCCGAACACCTGTGGATGGCTGGCCAGTATGCGTTCCACCAGGGTGGTTCCGCTGCGCAGCATGCCCACGATAAAGACCGGCCTGGGAGTGGATGGATTCAGCGTAGGCCAGTTCTGGAAAAACTCCTGGTTGAATACCTTCTTAATCGATGCTACATGCGCCTCTAGCGCTTGCCGATTGAATTTAACTTGCCGGTGTTGCAAATCATTGGCAGCGTGGAAATGTGCGAAAGCCGCTTCATAGTTTCCCAAATCGTCATACATCTTGCCGAGGCTGAAATGAATGCATTTGATGGTATCTTCACTCGATTTCGAATCGTGGAGCGCTATCTCGAAGCGCTTGATCATGGGACGGTCAGTGATTTGCATACGGCGTGTATGCGCCAATAGCAGATAAGCCGCATCACTGTTCGGATCAGACTCAATTGCCGCTAGATAAGCGTGCTCTGCGTCTGCAAAACGCCCAAGTTTCTGCAGGCTTTGCCCGAGTTTCAGGTGGGTTTTGCTGGATCTGGGATGGCGACGCAGGCATGCGTTATAAAAAGTGACCGCTTGGGCGTGGCAGCCCATATCCGCCAATAACACAGCCACCTGATGGTGCAGAGGCATATCGGCTGGTTGGGCTGTGGCCAGGGCTTCGAGTGTTGTGGCAGCCAGATCCCGCTTGCCTTGGCTTAGATAGAGGTAAGCCAAGCTTATATATGCTTGTCTGAGAGAGGCATCCTTGGCGATCGCGGTTTTCAAAGGCTGTTCGGCCGCAGCAGGGTCGCCACTGCGGCGCAAGCAATTACCCAGCTGGTAATGGGCGACGGCCAGAGAGTCATCCAATGCGACAGCCTGGAGAAAGGACTTGCAGGCGGCTTGTTCGTTACCGGCGCTCACCTGAGACATTCCTTCATCATAATGAAGGCGGGCTGAGGTTTGCTGGCTGGTTTTGATAGGATCCATTTTAATAATATTAAGTTATTTCAATGAGTTATGCGTCTAATTAAGAATTGAGATGGTTTTTGATGTCAACTCCCAAAAGCCAGGCTGGTTCCCACAAATTTCTGTTATTTTTAAGTGATTGATGCTGTAATAATGTTGTATTCTTACAACATAAACCCTAGAATTTTCATGAAGGCACTAAAAGCCTAAGTAGACACGGGATTATGATAACTAAAAAATGTACGGGAATTACAACAAAAGCCTTCCAATTTGATTTTCTTGTGCTAGAGTTACGACAGTCTAGGAGCGGTGGGCAGTTCGATGTCGTGCTGCCGTGAGACTGTAAAGTATAAAAATTTGATCCTCGGCCACGTGGCAGTCCACGTCCAAGAGGAGTTCGGGTTTAAAACTCTTCAAACTTATGCAGGAGTCTTTAGGATGAACAGCAGCAACTCTATCAGCAAAGCCGTGCGTTACGCCCTGGTGGCAGGAGCGGCCTCGGCAATCACGGCACCGGCCGTTTTCGCACAGCAGGCACCGGCTGCCAGCACCAATGCAGCGCCCAGCACTGCCCAACTCGGCAAGATCGAGGTCACAGGTACGCGCATTAAGCGCACCGATGTAGAGACCGCCCAGCCGGTGAGCATCATCACCGCCGCTGAGATCAAGGCCACCGGCCTGCAGTCGGTCGGCGACATCCTGCAGAACATCTCTTCGTCGGGCTCCGCACTGAATACTCAATTCAACAACGGCGGCAACGGTGGGACCTACATCAGCTTGCGTAATTTAGGTTCCAACCGGACCCTGGTACTGCTCAACGGCGCGCGCGTGGACTCCGGCTTGGGTGGCGCTGTGGACCTGAACAACATCCCGACCTCGGTGGTGGACCACATCGAAGTACTGCAAGACGGTGCCTCGGCCATTTACGGTTCCGATGCCATCGCGGGTGTCATCAACATCATCACCATCAAGAACTTCAATGGCGCCCAGGCGAATGCCTACTTGGGCAAATTCGACGGCCATGCGGATGGCGGCGGCTGGGACGGAAAAACCCAGGAATTCGATTTCACGATCGGTTCCAACACCGACCGTTCCGGCTTGATCTTCAACGCTTCGTATGTGAACCAGGATCCCATCTATGCCGGAAATCGCTCCATCTCCAAGGAGCCCTACATCGGTGGCGGTTCCGCCGCCGGTAGCTCCTATTCAGCCGGCGGTCGCTTCATCGTACTGGTGCCCGGCAATGGGCAGACCAACAACGGTTGCAGCTTCTTCTCTTCAGTGAATTACAGCGTCTGCAGCCAGACACAGGGAAGTCCACCAAATACAAACCCCAACCTCAGCAGTTTGAGGCCTTGGACAAACAACGACCATTTCAACTACGCCCCCCTGAACTACCTGGTGACGCCTAATGAGCGCACCAGTCTGTTCGTGCAGGGCCATTACGATCTGGCGGACAACCTGACCTTCAACACCTTGGGTATGTTCACCAACCGTACCTCCCAGCAGCAGCTGGCTCCTACGGTCATCGGCACCGGCGCAAACGGCGCTACCGCCAATGGCCAAGGTATTCAGATTTCAGCCCTGAACCCCTACAACCCGTATGGCAAGGATCTGATGGCGGCCAGCGGCACGGGCACGGCAGCACTGCCATGCTTCACCGCCGGCACCTGCGATGAAAACGCGCTGGTCTTCCGCCGGGGACTGGAATTTGGCAATCGTATATATAACCAGAACGTGGACAGCTTCGCGTTCCGGGGCGGGTTCAATGGCTATTTCAACATGCTCGGCGGCGAGTGGGATTGGGATGCCGGCTACAACTATGGCAGAACCTACGAGACCGACGTCACCGACGGTCTGGTTAATACTGCGAATATGCAGACAGCCTTAGGGTTAGCAGGCCAGGCGCCTTGCACCATCAATAATCAGCCGGCTCCGGGTTGCGTGCCATTCAACATCTTCGGCGGTTACGACACGACCACCGGCCAGGGCAGCATCACCCCAGCCCAGGTCCAGTACTTGGGGTACCAGGCGCATGACGTGACTGTGGAGAACATGCGCGACTACACCACCAACATCACTGGCAGCCTCTTTGATCTGCCGGCGGGACCGCTGCAAATCGCGGCCGGCTTGGAATACCTGGAGCATGATGGCTCATTCACACCCGATGCCCTCACCTCAGCAGGCAATACCACCGGCAATGTGACCCAGGCCTCCCAAGGCCGGGAAAGCACCAACGCCGAGTATGTGGAATTGAACATCCCGCTGGTCTCGGATGTGCCGTTCATGAAGAGCGTGTCTTTGGACTTGGCCAACCGCTGGTCGCAGTTCAAGTGGGTAGGTGGCAACCCGAATACACCGCTTGCAGGCGTTCAGCAGAGCGCGGCCAACAGTTCAGCCCGGGCAGCCTTGCGCTGGCAGGCTACGGACAGCTTGCTGATGCGCGCATCCTGGTCCCAGGGTTTCCGCATCCCCAGCATCAGTGAGTTCTTCTTCGGTGCCAGCGATAGCTTCCCGAGCCTGACTGACCCCTGCGCGGGCCCAGCAGGTCCCAAGACAGGTACCGTAGGCTGCAGTAACGCCCAGGTCAACCAACCTAACGGTCAGATTAAGACCACAGTTGGTGGCAACCCGCTTCTGTCGCCTGAGAAGTCCATCTCCGAGTCCGTCGGGTTCGTATATAGCCCTGGCATGTTACCGGGCTTCGACTTCAGTGCCGACTACTACAAGATAAACATCACCAATGCGATCAGCTCGATCCCGGGCCAGACCATCCTTGATGGCTGTTATTACAGCGGCATTCAGAGTTATTGCAACCTGATTACCCGCGCAAGTGGGGGTCCCAGCACGAGTGGCGCTATCACTGATATCATTGACACCGCCACCAACATCGGCGGCATCAAGACCGAGGGCGTGGATGTGGCCACCGACTACAAATTCCCATCCACCGGCGTCGGCGATTTCAAGGCCAGCTTGGATGTGACGTTCGTCAAACAGTACGTGGTGACTGAAGCGTTCGGGTCCGGTCTGAGCAGCCAGGAAGTGGCCGGCACAACCACCAACGGTCCTGCCCCGAGTGGCGGCGGCGGTGCGACCGGCGGTGTCCCGAAACAGCGTGCCAACTTCGCCCTCAACTGGAACTACGGCGACTTCTCGGCGGTCTGGAATTTGACCTATATCAGTGCATTGATGGAAGACTGCGCCTCGACCTTACCTGGTACTGCGGCAAAACCTTCCGCTAATACCCTGGCCCGCTGCCCGATGTCGGGTTCGTTCCCGTTCACCCAGGGCACTCAGAAAGTGCTGAACCACGTCGGTGCGACCACCTATAATGATGTGGCTGGTACTTATCATCTGGATGCCTGGAATACTGATTTCACAATCGGTATCCGCAATCTGTTTGACAAGCAACCCCCGATTGCCATGTCGTCCTTCGCCAACAGCTTCCTGCCCACGTACTACCGTGCGCCAGGTCGCTTCTTCTACGGGAAGGTGACGGTAAACTTCTGATAATAGACGGCTAACAACAATAAAATGTAAGCTGCGGCCCCGGAAACGGGGCCGCTTTTTTATACGTTGAAGATCAGATCAAAATCATGTTTTGTGCAAACTAGATGTTGCGTATGGATCTAAGAGAGCAGTCAGGACATGCCTGACTGTGGAATGCTGGTCTACGTTAGCGACAGTCGTTGACAGACGCTGTCACGCGTCAACGCAGTTTAAGAGAAGGCGTATCGACCGGGGCACCCGCTTCCCGCACCCAGGCATTGAAGGCTACGGTGATGCGTTCCCGCTGGCCGTAATAGGGCGCTACTTCGTGCAGTAGATACGAGGGAAATAGCAGTAACTGCCCAGCCGTCATCGGGTAAGCGATATCCCCGAACATATAGGGAGTCTGCAGGTGCGCATTGCCGGGGTCCAGATACATGCTGGCGGTGGTACGAGCTTCGAGGAAGCGCAGCGCGCCATTGTTGGGCCGTTCCGGGACCGCGTCACCCGGATCCACGCAGTACACGCCCGACCAGGATGCCATCGGATGATTATGTTGCGCGGTATAACCGGCATGCCGTGTCAGGTGGTACCAGCTGTGTTCATAGATGCGCAGTCCGGCCATCTCCTCATTACTATAGCCATTCATTTGGGCGATCACGTAACCGAGAGCCTGAAGGCAGAATTGTTTGAGGGTTTGGATCTCCGGCTCAGGGTTCGAAAACAGATCGAAGCCGCTTTCATATACGGACACTTTGATGACCGGAGTTGGGGCAGAGCTGCGTTTGCGTGAAGTATCCTGCTCCCATCGGAGAAACAGGCCGCGCAGAGCCTGGTTCAAACTGGTGCAGTCCGGCAATACTGTCTGGATTATAGGGGAGGCAAAAACCGGTTGTATGGTGATTCCTGGTTGGATCATAGCGGGCATACTGATTCGAGATGGTTAATAATGGATTCTGAACATATTAAGAGCTGTACAGTCTACTTACAATTGACCATGTCAAGGTACCCCCCCTGTTATGACAGCTTTCCGCCGTGTGAAGTGGCGTTCGAGATTTTCCGTTGGTTATTTTCGCATGTATCGACAGCAGGATCTGGAGCTGGATATACATTTGTAAAATGATTGAAGGCATCTGAACAATGAATATCCATTCACCTTTATTAACAACCCCTATTCGCGGCTTTGGCCGAAAAATCCGAGTCGGTATTGGTGAAACATCTATGCCCATCGATGCAGGTAAGGATTAGGCGAATTCACTCTCTTGTATACTCTTAGAAGCGATTTCAAAATTGATGTATGCGATACGGGCGTTTAAGATTAATTTGACTATTATATATGTAATATCAAGATGTTACGTAAATATCCTATGTTTCCCATGTGGCGCTATTCACACTTGTATGATTTGGTGCTGACGATTGATGTTGGGTTTGCAGAGATAAAATAATTCGCAATGTACAGTTGATTTCTTTGCAACTTACGTAAATGGCACACACAGTGATATCGCAGATTCAGGCAAAATTTACGCGATGTTCAAGGGAGCATACATATCGAAACACCAAGCGGTTAATCATCTAGGACATCAATCCTTGCCTGGCATCGAAGCAGATCCTGATCAATCCATTGTATGGATATGTCCACGTCACCCCATCTTGACCGTTCACGCCAATTATGGCGGATGTTCAGGTACCGGGCTGCCGTACGAATAAATGTTGACTATGCCTGTACATCGGTCGTGAAGCCGTATAAAAAGCTGTGCCAATTACTTACAATTGAACTGATGATTAATATGCGAGAACACCACAGGAAATAACATGCAAGCGAACCGCCAGCATTCAATCGAAGGTCGGGAAATACGGGTATATGATGGCTTGCTGGGGGCCAATGATATCCTTGCACTGACTGCGGCGTTTGAAAATGGAGCGTTTACACGCAATGAATTTGCCCGTCCCGAAACCGCCAGTTATCGCCATTGGGTGCTGAAGATACCGCTGGATACTGCTGCTCGATTACCGGTCTATCAGCCGACCCTGGCAGCGGCTACTGAGTTTGCCGGCAAAGCTTTGTACAAGATTTATCGTTGTTACTGTAATCATGCCGCTTACGGCGACATGTTGTTTACACATACTGATGCCCAACCGGGTAGCCTGGAAATAACTGCCTTGTGGTTCATTGCTCCGGATTGGAACGTGGAATGGGGCGGTGAGACGCTATTCTTTGATTCCAGCATGGACGCACAAGTAGCAGTAAGTCCGAAGCCCGGGCGTTTGGTGATGTTCGATGGCAGCCTGACTCATGTGGGCAGGCCACCGAACCGCATCTGCTATGCACCCCGTTATACCCTGGCTTTCAAACTCGAGATCCTGAAGTAACAGGGTGATTTGTCAAGGAGCATCGTTTTCCGACGCATGCCCAAATTGAGGTTCAAGTTCCTGGATGCAGCCCAATAAAGCTTGCACCGCTTGTTGTTCGACATTCGTCAGCTGCGGGTTCCAGATTTCGAAGATCAACACAGCACGCAGTTCGCTGCTTTTATTCCAAGCTTCATGCTGGAAACTGTCATCAAAAATCAGGCACTGTCCTTCGTTCCAAACTCGTGTCTCGTTGCCGACTCGGATAGCGCAATCTGAAGGTACGATCAGGGGTAGATGTACGGCGAGTTTGTAATTAGCCAGGCCGTAATGGGGTGGGATATGGGCTCCGGGTTTCAGAATCGAGAAGAAAACCTCGGGTGAATGTTCGGGCGTGTGAATGAGTGGCAATTTATCGATAATTGCGGTGGTCATCGGGCACAGGCTGCAATTGGCAGCTTGGCGTGAACCGCCTTTATAAAGATGGAAGGAACCCCATTGCAGTGAATGGTTTAATTCCTTCCATTCTGCGGGGCTTTCCAATTCCAGCTGCACATAGGGTTTGAGTTTGTCTGGATGATGAAGCACTGTGAGAAGTTCATTGCGTATGCTGGTGGTCGCCGCTTCCAGTTCCTCAATCCAATCGAATTCCTGACGTTCAAAAAAAGCGCGTGGTTGCAAATCGGGGAAAAAAAGGAAAGCAGGCCGTTGCATGGCATGCAGATATCGGGGCTTGATATTGCCAATGTATAGCTCCGCGAATTCTGCTATGCGTTGTAGCGCTATTGCATACTGCTGAGTGCGTAATGGTGCAAGCGCATTGTCCAGCAGTTTGACTTTGGCTTGTCTGACCATATCAGAAGAGTGAGTAAGCAGTTCACGGACGGGCGCGGGCGTCTGTTCTGAAAGCAGCATCTGTTGAAATCCTGATGCTTGTGCCCAGGCCTTGTGGTAGGCGCGCACCGCTTCTTGCTGGCGACTGAGAGCTTCCAGGATTGATCCCTTATGCAGCTGGGCCATGGGGTAAAAATCTTTTAAGGTCAGGGCATGTTCTATGGCGTCCAAGGCCAATTCGTATTCGGCGCGCGTCTTGTGGACTATAGCAAGGTTGAGATAGGTCGCTGGCCTATTGGGATTTGCTCGGAACGCGCGCCCAAGTAACTCGAGGCTGAGATTCGAATCGCCACGTTGATAAGCACGGGTAGCGAGAAAATCAAGCGCCTCTAGATGGTATGGCGCAGCTTCCAGTATCTGTTCATAGACACTGATGGCTTCCTGGATTTGGCCACGACGCGCGAGTTCGGCAGCACTGGTACTCAGAGCCTTTACCTGCCATGCGGGGTCTTTTAGGTCATTTGCTGATGGAATGGGCATTTTCGTCAGGAGGCAGGAGTTTCAGGATCTGCATATTTTATGTCTATGATGCCCCACTATGCTACATTTTATTTTGTAATTATAGCAATCCTCATACCATAGGTCCGATATGCCCAGTCTGGAAGAGTTGGTGACCCGTTCTGAATATCACCTGCATGCACTGGATCTCGCAAGCGGAGAATGCGAATTCTTACAGGCTGATGAGGTGGCATTCCGACATTCGACATTTATGGATCACCGCCTACATGCAGGAGCGCAAGAACCCATCCGAATGTCTTTGGAACTCATAGAGAAGCATATAGCCAGTATGCCAATATCAGCGTATTCCAAGCCGGTTAATTATATTTTTCATACCGCATTCTGCTGTTCCACTCTGATTTCCAGGTGCCTAGATATTCAAGGTATTTGTTCTGCATTGCGTGAACCCGCTGTATTCATGCAGATGGCCAACTACAAGCGCGTCGGTAATCAGCTATTCGTTGATATGCGCAGGCAGCAACCGCTGTTGGATACTGTTGTATATTTACTTGCGAAATCATCCAAACAGTATGAGACGACGCTTATCAAGCCGACGAATGCTGCCAATAACCTCATTGTGGAGATTGTCCAGAATAAATATACCCATGGGATTCTATTGTTATATTCAAGCCTTGAACAGTTTCTCGTGTCAATCATCAAGAAGGGCGAGGAAGGACGCGCATTCGTACGCCGACTATTTAATGTAATCCGTATGGACTCGGAACGCAGCAATGCTCTTCCACTCGATACATTATCGCAGCTTACCGATTTGCAGATCGCAGCTTTCGTGTGGTATTTACAGCTAGATGCCTATCTGAAAGTGCTCGTTAGATATCCAGAAGCAAACATAAGGACGCTGGATTGTGATGTGTTTCTAGGAGATCCTCTTAATGTTTTGGCAAAGTTATGTGATTTATTTGACTTGAAGGTTGAAAGACCGGTATTGGAACAGATCGTCACGGGATCAATATTAAAGAAGTATTCTAAAAACGGTGTTCAGGATTATGATGCATCCATAAGGAAGACCGAAAACGCGCGCATAGCAACACAATTCCGCGAAACCATTAATGGGATCATCGCTTGGAGTGAGCGTATTCGGCCTGAAGGTCCTGTGCCATTGCCGTTACCACGGTCATTATAATATCAAGACTCCGGCGGTCGGCTCATGCCCCAGCCAGTGATGGCATAACGGCCATAAGGTACGAATGCTGCCACATAGCTCACATGGTGCCACATCGGTACTTGGAACAGGCTTAGTGAATTGAAGGCCGGCAGGAACGTATCGGTTACCTTGCCATCATCATCCAGGAACTGCAGCAACCCGCCCCAGTCCGCCTGCCATTTTCTGGTGAGATTCAGCACATAGGCGATCTCGCGGTATTGACCGACTGCCTTATCATTATGTCTCTTGAGAAAATGACCCGGGATATAACGGGTTGCCTGTGCATCCGTCTTCATAATATTGGCAATTCCAGTTACTTTCCGCATGAAATCCAGGAATGGAGCAGAATTGATATATTCCAGCATGGTATGCAACAGTAGGTTTGGGTCGCGCTTTTCCTTGTAGGCGGTTACCATCATGTAGCTGTTATAGATAAACTGATATTTGTCCACCGCTCTTGCCTGCACTTTGTTGTTAAGATTCATCCAATCTTCTTGCGTATAATCTGCAAGCTTGTCGGCAGTCAGTAACGCGGAATCCTCACCGTCTATGTAAGCCACCCCCCACGGCACCTCATGTTCCAGACACTGGCACAAACTTTCAGCAGCCTCGGGCAGCAACACGTCATGGATCTGGATACGGCGTTTTTGTCTGAACTCAGCCGCCAGATTGTCGATATTTAAGGCTGGATTTAGCATGTGCTTGGGGGTTGATAATAATAGGGCCGGACAAAAGTATATCTCTACATTACTTCATTTACAGCAGGTGCCGAGTTTATTTAGACGTGGCTGTATTAATGTAAATATACAGTGGAATGGATTGCTGGTAATAATATGATTCCCATGAGAGGATGAAAAGATCATGAATGATGCACCAGATATACACACCATAACAACTGCCGCACAGGCGGGACAGCCTGACGCACAATACAGACTTGGTACTCTCTTTTTTTCCAAGGGTGATATAAGTGCGGCGCTCGAGTGGTTGGGCCGTGCTGCTAAAAGTAGTATCCCGGATGCGCAGAATTTACTTGGTGTCATTCACCTAAACGGGATAGGCACGCCTTGTCAACCATTAAAAGCAGTTGAACTATTTCGCGCAGCTGCGAATCGTGACTTAAAAGAATCTCATTTCAATCTGGCAGGCTTGTTATATAGTGGTGCTGTAATTGAGAGCGATGATATGGATGCATTCCGGCATCTGTTGCGGGCCGCAGAACTTAATCATCGGCCCGCATTGCGCATATTGGGTTATTTGTACAGTATTAATGATGATACTGAATCCAAAAAACTATCGACACAATGCTTGCAGGCCGCAGCATTGCTAGGCGATGCACATTCTGAATATGCGCTAGGCATGCGGTATCTGGAGGGTACTGGTGCCGATGTAAATATCGAAGATGGCATCTATTGGCTCGTACAAGCGGCGAACAAGAATTTATACTGCGCCGGATTACGACTCAAGTTACTGATGGATGAAATCGGAGAAAAGCGGATCCAAAACATAATGCTAACGCATGTCGCTGATACAAAGGGTATAGCGACGTTAGCGTTAGAATTGCATAATCCGAAAATATCAATTCAAACCGTATCCAATTCGAGTAAAAAAACTAAAGCAGTCTCTGAATATCCAGGCATACTCACGGATGATCTGTGTGATTATCTTGTTAATATCGCGGCACCACGATTATTGCCTTCCGGTGTAGTTAATCCGATTACAGGTAATCCCTTAAAGACAAGCAATCGTACCAGCAGCTCCATGAACTATCAGTTGTCCATGTACGATATGGTGGTCGGTCACATATGCAGGCGTCTTGCGGCGCTCGTGGACTTACCGACATCGCATGCGGAACCTATTTCGGTTCTCCGTTACCTGCCAGGTGAAGAATATAAACCACATCACGATTATTTTACTGCGGATGAACAGGGTATGCCGCAGGTACAGGATGCGAATGGCCAACGTACCGTTACTGTATTTATGTATCTCAATAAAGTAGACGAGGGTGGTGAAACCGAATTCCCGCGTCTATCAATCAAAGTACTTCCTGAGAAGGGCAAAGCCGTTGCCTTTCCGAACTGTGACGCAAAAGGGCAACCTGACCCAGATTCATTACATGCTGGATTGCCGGTAATCCAAGGCGAAAAATGGCTGGCCACCTTGTGGTTTCGTGAGCGGCCCTTTGTCTGGATCTGACGCATCCATGTGTTTTCCAAGCCGCTGAAATACCCTGTCGTTTTCCTCCCTCGCCCGGTTGAGCTACACTATGCGGCCTGAGCCAGAGTAGCTAACTTCAGAAGAAGACACCCGCAAGCCTTTTGAATCCTTTGCTAATTATTTGCGCATATTCAAGTGCTGACCTGATGCAGGTCAGTCGTCATATTTACCGGCAGCAATGAGCGAATCCTTTCAACAACGTTATCAGACGACCCCGTTTTCAAGCGGCAATGCGCCTTATCTTGAAGGCTTGTATGAGCAATTTCTACAGAATCCGGGCTCGGTGCCCTCGGAGTGGGTCGATTATTTTCGTGTAATTCAGTCTGGGACTGCCGGATCCCGTGACATCCCTCGCGGACCGGTGGAAGCGGCGATGTTGGCCCGTGCCCGGACATATCGTCCTGTAGCCCAGCTAGGTAGTGGCGGACTGCATCCAGTCGAAGCTGAGAAACAAGCCGCCGTTATCAAACTGATCGAGTCTTACCGGGGGCGCGGACACCTGCGCGCACAACTGGATCCACTCGGATTGTACGTGCCACAGGTTGTGCCGGATCTGGATCTGGAATTTCATGGTCTGGATACATCCGATATGGACACAGTGTTCAGCACCGTATCCCTTAGCGGCCCCGATCGTATGCCGCTCAGGGAGATATGGACACTGCTACAGGAGACCTATTGCGGACCCTTGGGTTTCGAGTACATGCATATAACCAATGGCGACGAGAGACACTGGATCAAGGATCGGATCGAGAGCGTGCGCGCCAACGCGCACCTAAAGGATGATGAAAAGCTCAATATCCTGGATTCGCTGGTCGCCGCCGAGGGTATGGAGCGGTACCTGCATACACGCTACGTAGGCCAGAAACGTTTTTCGATCGAAGGCGGCGATTCTCTGATAGCCATGCTGCACGATCTAGTCAAGCAATCCAGCGCCCTGGGTGTCCAAGAGACGGTGATCGGCATGGCGCATCGCGGCCGCCTCAACGTTCTCATCAATATGCTGGGCAAGTCGCCACGCGAGATATTCTCCGAATTTGAAGGCAGCTATGTTCCCAAGCAGGAAGAGGGTTCGGGTGATGTGAAATATCACCTTGGCTTTGCTTCGGACGTGCAGACACCCAAGGCCAGCATGCACGTAGCGTTGGCATTCAATCCCTCACATCTTGAAATTGTGAATCCAGTGGTGATGGGTTCGGTGCGTGCCCGCCAGGACCGCCGCGGCGATCTGAGAGGCGAGACTGTGTTGCCGGTACTGATCCATGGGGATGCAGCTCTATCCGGTCAGGGCATCGGTATGGAGACCTTGCAGCTTTCCCAAGCCCGGGGTTTCTACACGGGCGGCACGCTGCATATCGTTCTCAATAACCAGATCGGATTCACCATCAGCAATCTGCACGACGCACGCTCCACACCGTATTGCACCGATATCGCAAAGATGCTGGAAGCGCCGGTGTTGCATGTAAACGGCGATGACCCGGAGGCCGCGATCTTCGCCACGCGTCTGGCGCTTGAATACCGCCAGAAGTTCCACAAGGATGTCTTCATCGATCTGGTGTGCTATCGACGGCATGGACATAACGAAGCCGACGAACCGGCGGCGACGCAACCCATCATGTATCAGAAGATACGCAATCATCCCACTACACTTGCTTTGTACGCAGAAGCACTCAAGAACCAGAATCTAGTCGATGATGTCACCTTAAGTTCCAAGGTCGAGACATATCGCGACCAATTGGATACCGGCAAACCGGTAGCGCCCGGCATCACTGCGCATGTGCCGAACCAGTACACCGTGAACTGGAGCCGTTATCAGCAGCACCACTGGCATGAGAGCGTGAATACGAGGTTGCCGGCTGGGCAGTTGAAAGCTCTCACGGATGCCATCAACGCCGTACCTGCTAAAGTGCAACTGCATCCCACGGTCGCTCGTATTTATGATGCACGCCGCAAGATGGCGTCGGGCACTCAGCCGATGGACTGGGGGTTCGCTGAGCTGCTTGCCTATGCGAGTCTGGTGACTACCGGCTATTCCGTGCGTCTCACCGGCCAGGACACCGGTCGCGGCACCTTCTTCCACCGTCACGCGGTACTGCATAACCAGAAAGATGGCAGCACCTATATTCCTCTTGAACATATCGCCAGGGATCAGAAAGCTTTCAAGGTGGTGGACTCATTGCTCTCAGAAGAGGGCGTGATGGGCTTTGAATACGGCTACAGCACTGCTGAACCGGATGCACTGGTGATCTGGGAGGCCCAGTACGGTGATTTCGCCAATGGAGCCCAGGTCGTGATCGATCAGTTCATCTCCGCCGGTGAAGCCAAATGGGGCCGGCTCTGCGGATTGGTGCTGTTCCTCCCACACGGTTACGAAGGTGCCGGCCCCGAGCATTCTTCGGCACGCCTGGAGCGCTATCTGCAATTGTGCGCGGAACACAATATGCAGGTATGCGTACCCTCCACGCCGGCACAGCTGTTCCACATGCTGCGCCGCCAGGTGATGCGGCTGTACCGCAAACCTTTGGTGGTCATGATGCCTAAGAGCCTGTTGCGACATAAACTCTCGGTTTCAGAGCTCAGTGATATTACCCATGGGCGTTTCCACGTAGTGATCCCGGAGATCGATGCACTTTCCGCCAAGCGCATCCGCCGCGTGATATTTTGTTCAGGGAAGGTCTACTACGATTTGCTGGAAGCTCGGCGTGCCGATAAAAATATCGAAGATATCGCCATCGTCCGGCTCGAGCAGCTTTATCCATTTCCGCATGAGGAGTATGCGGAAATCATCCAGCGTTATGTCCAGGCTCGCGATATCGTGTGGTGTCAGGAGGAACCACAAAACCAGGGCGCCTGGTATGAGATCCGCCACCGCCTGCAGGAACCACTGACTGAACATCATTACCTGCGGTATGTGGGGCGCGCAGCCTCGGCATCACCGGCTGCCGGCTATGTGCAATTGCACAAGCAGCAACAGACTGCGCTGATCCAGGAAGCCCTGAGCAAGAGCACACAGGCGGCGCCTTCAATGACGAGTAATAACCTCAAGACCAAAACCATTTCGGAGCAGGCATGAGTATCGAAATCAAGGTCCCGCAATTGCCCGAATCCATTCAGGATGCCACGCTGGTCAGCTGGCACAAGCAGGCGGGCGATGCGGTGAAACGCGATGAAAATCTGGTGGATATCGAGACCGACAAGGTAGTGTTGGAGTGTCCGGCGCCTGTCGACGGCGTACTCAAAGAAATCCGCATACAGGGGGGCACCACAGTTACTGCCGGCCAGGTGATCGCGATACTGGAACCGGGCGCAGCAGCTGCGGCAAAACCTGCTGCCACAGCATCTGCTAGCAGCAAACCCCCGGCAGCAGATGTTACTGAAACAGCAACCACCCTAGCCAAGTCTTCAGTAGCAATTGTCAGTGCACCGGCAAGTCGTAGCGACATGCCCCTGAGCCCTTCGGTGCGCCGGCTGGTGGAAGAACACCAACTGGATCCTGCGAAGATCCAAGGGAGCGGCCTGGATGGCCGCCTCACTAAAGGTGATGTGCTGGAGTACATCCACAAGGGCGGCGAATCGTCAGCAAGTCCGGGGTCAGATGCGCAAGCCGCGCAATCAGATGCAAAATCCGCTGCGCCGATTACGCGTGCAGTTTCAGGTAATCGTGAAGATAGGCGTGTGCCCATGACGCGCATGCGCGCACGTATCGCCCAGCGTCTGAGCGAATCCCAGGCCAGTACCGTGATGCTCACGTCCTTCAACGAAGTGGATCTGAGCAAAGTGATGGAGCTGAGAACCCACTACAAGGACAAGTTCGAGAAACAGCACGGCGTGAAACTGGGCTTCATGTCTTTCTTTGTAAAAGCTGTCGTGGAGGCTTTAAAGAAGTATCCAGTGGTGAATGCCTCGTCCGAGGGTAATGACATCATCTATCACGACTATTGGGACATCAGCGTGGCGGTGTCCACACCACGTGGCTTGGTGACGCCGGTATTGCGCGATGCCGACCAGATGAGCTTTGCCGAGATCGAGAAATCACTTACGGACATGGCCTCACGCGCGCGTGATGGCAAGATAACCCTGGAGGAACTTACCGGCGGCACCTTCACCATCACCAACGGTGGGGTATTCGGTTCGCTATTTTCGACACCCATCATCAATCCACCCCAGTGCGGCATCCTTGGCATGCATGCAATCAAGGAACGTGCCGTGGTGGTGGATGGCCAGGTCGTGGTACGGCCCATGATGTACATCGCCATCACCTATGATCATCGCATCGTGGATGGACGCGAGGCGGTACTGTTTCTGGTTTCGATCAAGGAACAGCTGGAAGATCCGGCACGGCTGCTATTACAGATATGATTCTTAACTCCTTGCCCCTTCTCTCCCTTTCAGGGCGAGAAGCTGGATGAGGGGGATTATCAAGAAAGGAAATCCGCAATGAGCCAATCTTTTGATGTTGTTGTAATCGGTGCCGGCCCAGCCGGCTATGTATGCGCCATCCGCGCTGCCCAGAACGGACTCAAGACTGCCTGCGTGGATAACTGGAAAAACCTGGATGGCAAGCATGCCTTTGGGGGTACCTGCCTGAACGCCGGCTGCATCCCTTCCAAGGCCTTGCTGGAATCTTCGGAAATGTTTCATAAGACGCAGCATGAATTTGCCGCCCATGGCATCAAGGTCGGCAATCCACAGATGGATGTGACAGTGATGCAGGCGCGCAAAGCCAAGATCGTTAACGGTCTCACCGGCGGCATCGCGGCTCTGTTCAAATCCAACAACGTTACCGGCATCCGCGGTACCGGGTGCCTTCTAAAGAATGGCAAGGTGGAGGTGACGGCTTTCGATGATCCAAAACAGAAGGAACTCCTCGAAGCGAAACACGTGGTGCTGGCGACAGGATCTGAACCCGTAGAATTGAAGATCGCGCCTTTCGATCGCAAGGACATCGTGGATTCCTGGGGCGCCCTGGAATTCGCCAACACCCCCAAGCGTCTAGGTGTCATTGGTGGCGGCGTCATCGGTCTGGAGCTCGGCAGTGTCTGGCAACGGCTTGGTTCCCAGGTGACCATCCTCGAGGCCATGGAAGATTTCCTGTTCATGGCGGATCAGCAGATCGCCCAGGCGGCTGCCCGGGAATTCAAGAAACAAGCATTGGACATCCGCCTGGGTGCGAAAGTCACCGGCGCGGATAAAGGCAAGTCCGGCATTACTGTGCATTACCAGGACAAGGACGGTAAACATGACATCGTGGTGGACAAGCTGATCGTGGCCGTGGGACGCCGGCCAGCAACCCAGAATCTGATGGAGGACGGTACAGGTGTGAAGCTGGATCAGCGCGGATTCATCCAGGTGGATGAGGAGTGCCATACCGGTGTCAAGAACATCTGGGCAATCGGTGATTGCGTGCGCGGACCGATGCTGGCCCACAAGGGTTCGGAAGAAGGCGTGATGGTGGCGGATCTGATGGCCGGCAAGGTCGCAGAGATGAATTACGAAGTGATCCCCTCGATCATTTACACCTGGCCGGAGATTGCTTGGGTGGGCAAGACCGAGGAGGAACTCAAGAAGCAGGGCATTAAATACAAAACAGGTAGCTTCCCGTTCGCCGCCAACGGCCGAGCCAAAGCCATGGAAGCGGCTACCGGCATGGTGAAGATTCTGGCCCGCGCGGATACTGATGAGATACTCGGCGTACATATTTTAGGGCCCATGGCTTCCGAGATGATTGCCGAAGCAGTCCTGGCCATGGAATTCCGCGCCAGCGCCGAGGATATCCAGCGCACCATCCATGCCCACCCGACACTCTCGGAAGCCATGCACGAGGCATCACTGGCGGTAGACAAACATGCCATCCACGCGATCAACAGATGAATATCTGCTTTGCATAATCCAAGAAAGGCGCTTTGAGGTGCCTTTCTTTTTGCTTGCTTGAATGCTTGAGCGGTGAGAGGATTACTTGCAAGATGCAAAAGCGATTCGCAGTTTTTTTGTATGTAATGCTGTTATGGCCGGCCATGGCCTGGTGTGCCGTGCCGTCCCATGCAGTGGTGTTCATCTATCACCGGTTTGGCGATGACCGCTATCCTTCGACCAACATCCGTCTAGATCAGTTCGATGCGCAAATGAATTGGCTGGCCAAGAACGATTACCAGGTGTGGCCATTGCCGAAGATCGTGGATTATCTAAAAGCACACAAGCCTATCCCAGACCATGTGGTGGCCATCACCATCGATGACGCCTTCCAATCAGCCTATGCCAACGCCTATCCACGCCTGAAGGCCCGGGGCTGGCCGTTCACACTGTTTGTCAGCACTAGCGCAGTTGACCAGCACCTTCCGGATTACATGAGCTGGGATGAATTACGCGAGATGGCCAAGCACGGCGCAAACTTCGGTGATCATACGGTGGACCATGCGCATCTGCCATTCAGAATCAAGGGTGAAACCGACCTGGCCTGGGCGGATCGCATGCGCAAGGACATCCTGCGGGCACAGGCGCGTCTGCAGGCGGAACTCGGGCCGACCATCAACGCCTCCCCAAAACTTTTCGCGTACCCTTACGGTGAATACGACCAGGATTTAGCGGAACTGGTGAATGGTCTGGGTTTCGTTGCATTCGGCCAGGAAGCGGGAGTTCTGAGCGCGCCGCTGGATCCGCGTGCTCTGCCGCGTTTTCCCATCGAGGAACACTACGGCGATCTGGCTGGATTCAGCCTTAAGGCGCAAAGTTTGCCACTACCCATCAGGGAGATTGAACCGTGGAATCCTCTAATCACGCACAATAATCCACCACGGCTGACGGTGACTTTGGTTCCTGATATGCTGCCAGCGGATGCCTTACACTGTTATCTGAACGGCCCGCCCATGCCCATCCATTGGCTGGACGCAGCCAAGACCCAGTTCAGTTTGCAGGCGGAGCATGCATTAGATATTGGGCGCAGCCGTTACAACTGTACGGCACTCGTGGATGGCCGTTATTACTGGTACAGCCACATGTGGCTGTTGCCGCCTACCTAGAACGATCATCCATTAAAAATTGAATACCGCAGTAATTTCGACTTTCATGATGAATATCAGTTCATACCACTTCCGTGGTTTATCCCAACATTAGTCCGATTAACCACCTGCATTAGTGAGCGATAGGTTGGAAAGTCTACTTAGCTCATTACTGCGAATCATGGAGCGGATATTTTCGATGTAGGTATCCCCGGTAATCGAATAGCGGTTGAGTGCCCCCGCCAATTGCAAAGCATCGAGTGGTTTGCCACTGGTGCGCATCTGGGCACGCAGTACACGAAAATCCACGTACGCAAAACCAACGTTGATATTGTTCAGGTAGGCTCGCACCGAGGTCTGTATGTCCGGATAGACCCGAACCAGATGATTAGCATCACCCGCGCGATTCACCGGCACGCTGCCTTGGTCAGAATCCCAGGTCCAGATGCCGAAAAGGTTATTGCCTTCCAGTGCGAAGCGCGATGTACCCCAACCGCTTTCCTGTGCTGCCTGGGCAAGAACCAGCGCTACCGGTACGGTATCTACTCGGTTGAGCAGGGTCTCGCGTACTTTCGGATCGTTCAGGTCACCATCGACATGGTATAGGACAGCGATAGCGAGCATTTCCTGTCCAGCATCGGATTGGACTACGACAGCCCCCTGACCGAATTGCTGCAGGATAAATTCCCGCTGGCGCCAGATGCGCAGATTTTCAGCCAGCACGATGGGTAGCAGCGCCCGGAAAAATACCGTTTTTTTCTGCTGCTTGTCGAGAGTATCGAGCCCGTAAGGCAATGTTTCGATAGCGTATGGCGGCACCGTATCCTGGGGTGGCCATGAATAATCCTGACTGGAGAATATATTTTCCAAGGCCGCAGCCGATGGCGGTTTGATCGGTATCAAGTCAACTTTGTCGATCAGCACCACCGGATCGGCGGGTGCATGCCGTTGGTGCCAGACAATAAGACCTGCCACCAAGAAAGGCATAACTGACAGCAATGTGTAACCGATGAACCGGCTGATGCGGACGGCGATGGCGGGCTGGGGCTGTTTGCTGGGCTGACCTCGGATGACCTGCTCCTCGTTTCCGCCTGGGCCGATACCTAACCTAAGTATAGGTCATACACGCAAGGATCCCCTGCCAGCTATTAGACCTTCGCCAGTAATAATCCATGCCGGTTGGACGCCTGAACGCATGTGAGCAATAACCGGTCCGTATAACAAGCATTGATTTAGATAGCAGGTAAACAGGGTTCACATAATTGATCAACGTCAAAAGGCTATAACCCAGCAATAAAACCGGCGGCGATGATCGAATAAATACAGTTGTAACGGCCTCGATAGCCAGGCGATCGTTGTCGTTTATCGATGCGGCTGCCGACAATGCGGCTGAAAAGGATGGTGATGGCCTGTGATTACTGTTAATAAGCTGCAGGATTCATGCATTTAACGTTATCATATATATACATGCGGTCAGCCATGTTCCATGCCATAGGAGATTTCTCATGATTTTACGCAATGCATGCCTTTTTGTAGTATTAGCCACCATAGCAGTTGCAGCACAGGCTAATAACCTGGATATCAATTTGGGCAGCAATGCCGCAGCCGTTAATTTCTCCACCAGCCTCACCAGTACCGGATTGGAAGGCGACCTCGGTTATCTTCATCATACCAATCAGGTAGATATCGGCAGCGCCGGCCTGATGGTGGTGGGGGATGCCAATCCGGCGGGCTCACCCTTCATTTTTGCGGTTGGCGGCAAGTTGTTTTTCATCAGTCCCAAGCAAAATAACTTAGGCAATGGAACCGTACTTGGCCTGGGTGGTCGTTTCAACTATACATGGCCGAGCTACAATCGATTCAAAATCGGCGGCGAACTCTATTACGCTCCGAGTATCACCTCCTTCAACAACGCAGATCGTTATCTGCAATATAGCGTGAATGCCGGCTATGAGATTTTGCACAACGCTGAACTGTATGTCGGTTATCGGCATATCTCCGCGGCCTTCAACAATCCCAATACCAGCACCCTGACCTTGGATAGCACGTTCATGGTCGGTTTGAATCTCACGTTCTGATTCACGAAGACACGGGTGGTTGCATGGCAGGGCACAGTAAGTGGGCGAACATTCAGCATCGCAAAAACGCCCAGGACGCCAAGCGCGGTAAGCTATTCACACGTCTGATACGCGAAATCACCAGTGCCGCACGCCACGGTGATCCGAACCCGGACACCAACCCACGTCTCAGGCTGGCGGTGGATAAAGCGCTGACTGCCAACATGACTCGCGAGACTATCGAGCGCGCTGTCAAACGCGGTTCTGGTGACTCACAAGATCAGTCTTTCGATGAAATACGTTACGAAGGCTACGGGCCGGCTGGCGTGGCCATCATCGTGGATTGCCTGACGGATAACCGTACCCGTACCGTGGGCGAAGTGCGCCATGCGTTCTCGAAACATGGCGGCAATCTGGGTGCTGACGGTTCCGTGAGTTATTTGTTCAATGAGTGTGGTGTGCTTTTATTTGATACCAGCATCAGCGAAGACAAGCTCATGGAAGCTGCCCTGAATGCAGGCGCGGAAGATGTAGTCAGCAGCGAGCAGGGTTTCGAAGTATTGACGGATCCCGCGGCGTTTCATGCGGTTAACACCGTTATGGAGAAAGCCGGATTGAAAGCTGTATCGGCGGAAATCACGATGCGTGCATCGGTCTCTGTGCTATTAGATGCAGGGCGCGCGCAAACCGTGTTGGAGTTGCTGGAAGCGCTGGAAAACCTCGATGATGTCCAGACTGTCTATTCAAACGCCGAATTCCCAGATGAGGTTCTACAAGCATCATGACTACCGGACTTGAGTGAAGCGCGCCATCAGAATCCTTGGGATTGACCCCGGTTCCCTGTTCACAGGTTATGGGGTGATTGATAGCGAGGGGCAAACGCTGAAACATGTTGCCAGCGGCTGCATACGTACCACCGGCGGTGAATTTACACAGCGCTTACGTGAGATATTTTTTAGTGTGGCGGCATTAGTGGAGGAATTCAGGCCCATGGAGGTAGTAGTTGAGAAAGCCTTTGTGCACAAGAATGCCGACAGCGCCCTCAAGCTTGGGCAGGCGCGCGCTGCTGCCATCTGTGCAACGCTGAAGCATGAGCTACCCGTGCATGAATACACGCCGCGTGAAGTTAAACTGGCCCTCACCGGCAAGGGCAGCGCCGGCAAGGAGCAGGTGCAGCATATGGTAAAGATCCTTCTCGGCTTGCAGGGCCGCATGCAGGCGGATAGCGCCGATGCTTTGGCGGTGGCCATCTGCCAGGCTCACGGTCGCAGCCTGCGACTGCGACTCGCGGCTGGGCAAGGAGAGGGCCGGTGATCGGCTTTCTACGCGGTCTTATCCTGCATCGCCAGCCGCCGCATCTGTTGGTCGATGTGCATGGCGTGGGTTACGAGGTGGAGGCGCCCATGTCCACCTTTTATGATCTGCCGGAAACGGGCGCCGAAGTGCTGCTGTATACCCATCTGGTAGTGCGCGAGGATGCGCATATCCTGTTCGGGTTCGGTACTGAGACCGAGCGCCGCCTGTTCCGCGCGCTGATTCGCGTGAATGGTGTGGGTCCGCGCCTGGCGCTCACCATTCTTTCCGGTGTAAGTGTGGACAGCTTCGTGCGTAGCGTACGTGATAATGACACCTTGGCCCTCACGCGTTTGCCGGGGATCGGCAAGAAGACCGCCGAACGCCTGGTGGTGGAGATGCGCGACCGCCTGGATGAAGCCGGGGGTAACAGGGGTGCCGGCATGGCCGAAATGAATCCGCGTGAGGAAGCCCTGTCGGCACTGGTGAGCCTGGGATACAAACCCCAGGAAGCCAGCCACATGCTGCAGGCCATACCTGAGACCGGTATCAGCAGCGAGGAATTTATCCGGCGCGCGTTGCAGAATGCAGCGCGCGGCGGCTAGCGAGCACCCATGTCGATTGAACGTCTGATCACAACGAATAATAGCCCCGAAGACGAGGCCCTAGATCGCGCCATCCGACCGCGCACGTTGGCTGATTACATTGGCCAACAAGCGGTGCGTGAACAAATGGAGATCTTCATACAGGCCGCCAAAAAACGCGGCGAGGCGCTGGACCATGTACTCATCTTCGGTCCACCGGGCCTCGGCAAGACCACGCTGGCACACATCATCGCCCATGAACTGGGCGTAAATCTGCGCCAGACTTCGGGGCCGGTACTAGAGCGTCCGGGTGATCTGGCGGCACTGCTCACGAATCTCGAACCACGTGACGTACTGTTCGTGGATGAGATCCATCGTCTAAGCGCGATCGTGGAGGAAGTGCTGTACCCAGCCCTCGAGGATTACAAGCTCGATATCATGATCGGTGAAGGACCGGCAGCCCGCTCACTGAAACTGGATGTACCACCGTTCACGCTGGTGGGCGCCACCACCCGTGCCGGGTTACTGACTTCACCCTTGCGCGATCGTTTCGGTATCGTGCAACGCCTGGAATTCTATAGCCACGAGGAACTGACCCACATCATCACCCGTTCGGCACGCATCCTGGCTCTGAGTATTGATCCTGAAGGCGCCCGCGAGATTGCCACGCGTTCGCGCGGCACCCCGCGTATCGCCAACCGGCTTTTGCGGCGCGTACGGGATTTCGCCGAGGTCAAGGCGGACGGAAAGATCAGCGCCAAAATCGCCCACCAGGCTATGGAACTTCTGGATGTGGACATGCATGGTTTTGATATGCTGGATCGCAAATTGCTGTTGGCAGTCATCGAGAAATTCGATGGCGGCCCGGTGGGCGTGGATAGCCTGGCGGCGGCCATCGGTGAAGAACGCGGCACCATCGAAGATGTGCTGGAGCCGTTCCTGATCCAGCAGGGATTCCTGATGCGTACTGCACGTGGTCGTATTGCCACCAAGACCGCCTATCAGCATTTTGGCCTGAAGCCGCCGCCGCGCGATGCCTCTGCAGATCTATTTGATGGGACGCGGGAATAAAGCAGTGAAAAAAGGAACTGGGCGAGATGCGCAGGGTCACAAAATGGATAATGCAAAAGCGACGGCGACATCCCAACATGTTTTCACCTGGCCGGTGCGCGTGTATTACGAGGATACGGATTATGGAGGGGTGGTGTATCACGCCAACTACCTCAGATTCCTGGAGCGTGGTCGAACCGAATGGCTGCGTCATCTGGGTTTTGAACAGGACGTTTTGCGTGAGTGGCTCGGCGTCCAGTTCGTGGTGGTCGGCATGCAGTTGGCTTTCCATCGGCCGGCACGCTTCAACCACGAGCTATCGGTGAGCGTGAAAGTTACCGATGTTAAAAGTGCCAGTATGGTGTTTGATCAGGCGATCTTTGATGCCTCGGATGAGAATGCGCTGGTTTGTACTGCCCAAGTACGGGCCGCCTGTGTGGATAGCGTGACACTTAAACCCAAACCCTTGCCACGGGAGATCGTGGCGGAGCTTGCATAACATGAATGGTCAAGAATCTTTCCTCGAAATCGCCCTGCATGCCAGTCTGGTGGTGAAATTCGTGCTGCTGATCCTAGTGGCAGCCTCGCTGGCATCCTGGGCAGTGATCTTCCGCAAGCACCGCATGCTCAAGGAAGCCCGCACGGCGACAGATACCTTCGAAAAACGCTTCTGGTCCGGAGGCGAGATCGCCGCCATCTACAAGGAGATCAGCGGTTCCGGCGCCGAGAGCGGCATGGAGAGCATCTTCGAGGCCGGCTTTGGCGAATTCGCGCGCCTGCGCAAGCAGGGCGATGCCCAAGGCATGATCATCGAGGGTTCGCGCCGCGCCATGCGCGTCGCCCAAGTCCGTGAAGTGGACCGTCTGGAGGAACACCTGGCGTTCCTGGCGACCGTGGGTTCCACCAGCCCATATGTGGGTCTGTTCGGCACCGTCTGGGGCATCATGAATGCCTTCCATGGCCTGGGTAACGTTCAGCAGGCCACTATCTCCATGGTGGCGCCCGGCATCTCCGAGGCACTGATTGCCACCGCCATGGGCCTGTTTGCGGCTATTCCTGCGGTGATCGCCTATAACCGTTTCGCCAATCATGTGGAGCGCCTGGAGACCCGTTTCGACAGTTTTCTGGATGAGTTCTCCACCATCCTGCAACGGCACGTGGGTTCACGTGCCGCTGGTCAAGGCTAAGCAGCATGAGCGCGCAGCGCAGCAAACGGCGCTTGATGAGCGAGATCAACGTGGTGCCCTACATCGATGTGATGTTGGTGCTGCTCATCATTTTCATGGTGACTGCGCCATTGCTGAGTCAGGGTGTGAAAGTGAACCTGCCGAATGCCAGTGCCAAACCCCTGGACCTCAAAGCCAACGAGACACCGATGATCCTGACGGTGACTGCGGATGGCAAGTATTACCTGAATATCGGCGCGCATCCCGATCAACCCATCGATGCGCAGCTGGTTGTGGCCACAGCCACAGCCGTATTGAAGCTGAAACCTGACACCCACGTCGTGGTCCGTGGTGATCGGAATGCCAGTTATGATTCGGTTTTGCGTGGCATGACATTGCTGCAGGCAGCCGGTGCTCCAAGTGTCGGTCTCGAAACCAATCCCAATGACGTGCCGCGTGTGGAAATCACCGGTAAGCCATGACAGAAGCAATCATGGAAACCAGCTCACAACGCCTTCTGCCCTGGATATACTCACTGCTGCTGCATGCGGCCTTCGTGGTATTGCTGGTATTGAGTATTCATTGGACCAATTCGACCCTGCCGTCATTAGGGGGTAAAGGCAATATCGCCCAACCCGTGCAGGCCACGGTGGTTGATCAGAAATTGATCCAGCAGCAGATGGCGCTGCTGCAGGCGCAGGATAAACAGAAGCAGGACGCAGCCCGCCAACTACAGCAGCAGGCGGCGGCGGCCAAAAACGAGCGCGAGCAGGAGGAACAGAAGGTCTCCCAGCTCAAACAGCAGCAGGCAGTGGCTCAGCAGGCACTCGATCAGAAGCTGGCTGACCTGCAGAAACAGGCTCAGGCAGAGCAGGATCATCTCGCCAAGCTCAAGGCGGAAGCGGCGACCCAGGCGAAGAAACACCAAAGCGCGGAAAACGCACGCCATCAAGCGGAATTAAAGCGCGAAATCGCCGCTGAGCAGAATGCTTTGGAAGCAAAAAAGGCCACCTACAAACAGCAATGGGCGGCGCTGATCACGCAAAAGATTGAAAATAACTGGATCAAGTCAGCTACTGCCCCGGAAAATCTAAAATGCATCCTCAAAGTACAAGAGGTCCCAGGCGGTACGGTAACCAACGTCCAGGTTGGCGAATGTAATGGTGATGACGCGGTGCGCCAGTCAATCGTGAATGCGGTGTATCAATCCTCGCCCTTGCCACCACCGCCGGATCCTTCGGTATTCGACCGCAATTTAACCATAACATTTTGTCCGGGATGCAGCCCAGGGAAGTAAGCATGCGACGTAAATTTTTATTGATTGCCGGATTGGTCTTGCTGCCATTAGCAGCTTCACACGCGACGCTGGAGATTACCGTTACCCGCGGAGTGAACTCCGCCGTTCCGGTAGCCATCGTGCCGTTTGCCTGGCAGGTGCAGGGTCCAGCGCCGACCACCGATGTGGCGGCAGTCATCAGCGCCGACCTCACCCGCAGTGGCCGTTTTAGTGCGATACCCCTCAAGTCCATGCTCGAGAAACCCACGGATGCTACCGCCATCAATTTCACCAATTGGCGGATATTGGCAGTGAACGACTTGGTGATTGGCCGCATCAAGCCCGCCAGCAGCGGTAATTACCAGGTTGAGTTCCAGGTATTCAATGTGTACACCGGCCAGCAGCTCCTAGGATTGAGTGTGCTCACGACACCGCCAAGCCTGCGCTGGACCGCCCACAAGATCAGCGACCTGATTTACCAGAAGCTCACCGGTCAACGCGGGGCCTTCGCCACACGCATTGCCTACGTGGAAGTCTCAGGCAAAGCCGGCAAGGATAGTCACTATGCGCTGGTGGTGGCAGATTCCGACGGCGCAAATCCACAAACTGTTTTCGATTCCAACCAGCCCATCATGTCACCTGACTGGTCGCCGGACGGACAATACATAGCCTATGTATCATTCGAAAATCAGCGCCCAGCGATCTATTGGCAGAATATTTACACCGGACAGCGTGAGCTTTTGTCGGAAAAGCCAGGCCTGAATAGCGCACCGGTATTCTCTCCAGACGGCAAGTCATTGGCGCTGGTGCTGTCATCTTCCCCAGGCAACCCGGACATTTATGTGATGAACCTGCCTACCCATACGCTGCGGCGCATTACCGATTCGGATGCCATCGATACAGAACCCGTATGGTCGCCAGATGGTCGCAGTCTGTATTTCACCTCCGACAGAGGCGGGAGTCCGCAGATATACAAAGTAAGCCTGAGCGGCGGTACGCCGCAACGCATCACTTTTGGCGGCAGCTACAATGCGGGGCCGCGTATCTCGCCCGATGGCCAGACCTTGGCCATGGTGCATCGCGAAAACGGCCAATTACACATCGCCGTCATGAATCTAAATACCGGAGCGCTGCTGACCCTGACCGACGGAGACCTGGACAAGTCGCCAAGCTTTGCACCCAACGGCAGTATGATCATCTATGAAGCTAATTACCGTGGGCAGGCTGTTTTGGCGGAGGTTTCGGTGGACGGCCAGGTACGTGAGCGCCTGTCGGAATCGCAAACGGGTATCAGCGTGCATGCTCCCGTTTGGGGCCCATTCCTGTCACAATAGATAGCAACTAATACTTGAAAACACCGTCTTAATCGGAAGGAGACAGTCATGAAGATTCTGCGTTTTGGTTGCATGGCACTTGCGGTGGCCTTATTTGCCGTCGGGTGCGCTAAAACGGTCAAGCCGGTGACGGCGCCCGCTGTAACTACACATACTGCACCCGCGACTACGGCACCCGCGTCTACCACGCTACCCGCACCGACCCAGACGCAAATCAGCCCGTTGGAGGATCCCAGCAATATTCTCTACAAGAAGGTTGTGTATTTTGATTTCGACAAGAGCAATATCAAGCCGGAATTCCTCGATCTGCTGACTGCACACGCAAAATATCTGATCGCCAATCCGAACCAGAAGATTCGCATCGAGGGATATACCGATGAGCGCGGAACCTGGGAGTACAACATCGCGTTGGGCGATCGCCGCGCGCAATCGGTACGCCGGTTCCTGCTGTTCCAGGGCGTGAATCCTGACCAGATCAGTACCGTCAGTTATGGCGAGGCCCACGCGGTTTGTAGCGAGCATAAGGAAGACTGCTGGTCTCAGAACCGCCGTGCAGTTCTTGTTTATCTCACTCAATGAAACTGCGCATCTGCATCTATATGGCGGCAGGGCTGCCGGTGCTGCTGACAGGCTGTAGCACCACGGTACGCCCCGATGATCCGGTTTATACCCGCCAGCAGCAGCTGGAGGCACGGGTTGACCGGCTGGATCAGATTTTCAATAACCAGAGCCTGGCGAACCTGTCACAGAACGTTGATAACCAGCAGCAACAGATAAATGAGCTGCGTGGTGATATTCAGGTGCTGCAGCACGACCAGCAACTGACCGTCAAACAACAGCGCGATCTATATGCCGATCTGGACAAGCGACTGCAGAAACTGGAATTGGGTCTGAATAACGCCACCAGTTCGGCAGCGGTGGCTGGTGCTACGACCCCAGCATCAGCCGCAAGTACATCTACAGGTGTGGCCGTGGCGAGCGGCGATCAGGCGGCCTATCAGCAGAATTTCAGCCTTCTTAAACAGGGCCGTTACGAAGATGCCATCAATGGGTTTACCAATTTCATCCAACAATATCCGCAAAGCGCGCTGGTTCCCAATGCGGAATTTTGGATGGGCGAATCTCATTATCAGATGAGTGATTTCCAGGGTGCATTGGTAAATTATCAGGCTGTTCGTCAGGGTTATCCCAATTCGAACAAGGCGCCGGATGCGTTGCTGAAAATCGGTTATTCAAAATATGAAATGCAGAAATATGCGGATGCCCGCAAGACGCTGGAAAGCGTCATCAAGCAGTATCCTGGCACCAACGTGGCAAATCTTGCGAAGCAAAGGCTGCAACGCATGCGCAAAGAAGGGCATTGATTCATAGAGACGCCCATTGAACGTTTCTGTTATGACGGCACAATCGCTGCGTGATGAACTGCCCGCGGATCAGCGGCTGAGAATCACCGAGATATTTCATTCCATTCAGGGCGAAGCCGACAGTGTTGGTTGGCCAACCGTGTTCGTGCGGCTAACCGGGTGCCCCTTGCGCTGCCAATATTGTGATACAGCCTATGCATTCCATGGGGGAGAGTGGATAAGCATCCAAAACGTTTTGATGCGGGTGGCGGAATTTTCACCTCATTACGTTACTGTTACGGGTGGTGAGCCATTGGCGCAGAAGAACTGCTCAAGACTGCTAACACAGTTATGTGATGCCGGTTATCGTGTATCCATCGAGACAAGTGGTTCTCTGCCCATTGCTGCTATGGATTCGCGTGTGATACGGGTCATGGATATGAAGACGCCGGGATCGGGCGAATGCCTCCAGAATCTGTATGCGAATATTCCACACTTACGCAAACAGGATCAGGTGAAATTCGTTATCTGCCATCGCGACGATTACGAATGGTCGCGGCACATGTTGCAGGAGCATAAACTGGCTGAGCTGTGCCAGGTGTTGTTCTCACCGAGTCACGAGCAGTTAAAGGCGGTTGAATTAGCCGAATGGATTCTTGCAGATCGGTTGCCGGTGCGTTTACAGTTACAATTGCACAAATATCTTTGGGGCAATGTGCCGGGTCATTGACCAATGCATAGTTGCGATCAATGAAAAAAGCAGTTGTACTTTTGTCCGGCGGCCTGGATTCTGCCACCACACTCGCCATCGCAAAGCGAGACGGCTATACCAGTTATGCACTTAGCGTAGCTTACGGGCAGCGCCACAGTGCCGAGCTTACGGCCGCCATAAGGATTGCAAAGGCACTTGGCGCCGCCGAGCATAAGACTATGGCGCTGGACCTTTCGACAATCGGTGGGTCTGCGCTGACTGATATACGTATCGCGGTTCCGACACAGCCATCCGAAGGTATTCCATCAACCTACGTGCCCGCCCGCAATACCTTGTTTCTATCACTGGCGCTGGGTTGGGCTGAAGTCTTGTGTGCCCAGGATATATTCATCGGCGTGAACGCAGTGGACTATTCCGGTTATCCGGATTGTCGTCCGGAATTTATCCAGGCCTTTGAAGGTTTGGCGAATCTAGCCACCAAAGCTGGTGTCGAAGGCCGGCCATTTTCTATCCACACGCCGTTATTGAATTTTTCCAAGTCAGAAATTATTCGCTGCGGATTGGCGCTGGGTGTGAACTATGCGTTGACGGTGTCATGCTATAGCGCTGATTCCCAGGGTCGTGGCTGCGGAGTATGCGATAGCTGCCGTTTGCGAAAGCAGGGTTTCAGAGAAGCGGGCATTGCTGATCCCACGACGTATTTCTGATGGGTTGTATTCGAGGCGATATAGGCTATCATGCGCGCCTTCGCTGAAAGACCTTGGAAGACGGACCATGCTTTGACCTACTCGGTCACGGTATCGCCAAATGCGCAGGCATCTAGTTCAGAAGATTCGGGCCGTTAGCTCAGCCGGTAGAGCAGCTGGCTTTTAACCAGTTGGTCGGGCGTTCGAATCGCCCACGGCCCACCAAATATTAAAACGCAGGCGGGCGCCGTGTGTGCCCGCAAAGGCGTCATCTGATAAAATTTTAACCTGTATTGTCAGTGCTAGGTATGCTCATACAGGCATTGAATTGCTCACCATGGTTTAAGTTGGAGGTCATATTCACATGGATTTACCGAAACTCGAACATATAGCCCATGCACTGGTCATGGATAACAAAGGCATTCTTGCTGCCGATGAGAGTACCGGTACCATCGAAAAGCGCTTCAAGGCGATTGGCGTTCCTTCGTCGGAAGAAACCCGCCGGTCCTATCGGGAAATGCTGTTTACAACGCCGGATATGGAAAAGTTTATCAGTGGCGTAATCATGTATGACGAAACGATCCGTCAGAAAACCAAGGCGGGTGTACCCTTTGCTGATTACCTGCACGATAAGGGGGTAGTGCCGGGTATCAAGGTGGACAAGGGCGCAAAAGCACTGGCAGGCAGTCCAAGCGAGAAGATTACAGAAGGCCTGGACGGTTTGCGGGAGCGTTTGCAGGACTACCATCGCATGGGTGCACGTTTCGCGAAATGGCGCGCGGTGATTGAGATAGCTGCAGATATACCAACTGATTATTGCCTGCGAGCCAATGCCCAAGCACTGGCCCGCTACGCGGCCCTATGCCAGGAAGTGGGGCTAGTGCCGATTGTAGAGCCGGAAGTGCTGATGGATGGCGCGCACACGCTTGAGCGCTGTGCCGAAGTGAGTGACGCAACACTGAAGATTGTATTCGATGAGCTCTATAATCATCGGGTTGCTCTAGAAGGAATGCTACTCAAGCCCAACATGATCATCAGTGGCATGCAAGCTCCAAAACAGGCCAGCGTTGAGGAGGTGGCCAAAGATACAATCAAGCTTCTCAAACGCCGTGTACCCGCGGCAGTGCCGGGGATCGTGTTCTTGTCCGGCGGTCAAATTTCTGAACTGGCAACTGCACATCTCAATGCGATGAATAAGCTGGGACATCATCCCTGGGAGCTATCGTTTTCTTATGGTCGGGCTTTGCAGGCACCTGCTATGGAGGCTTGGCTTGGTCAAACTGCCAATTGGGGGGCGGGGCAAGCGGCATTTTTCAAACGTGCACACTGCAACAGTTCCGCCTGTGCAGGCGTCTATACGGAACAGATGGAGAAAGCGGCCTGAGAGCATAAGGGCGGGGCGTTCAGGACCGGGAATAGAGCCCGTAACAGCTGGGTAGCTGCTGTTAGATACACCGAGAGTCTTGGATAAAAGTCGATATCCATGAGGGTTATGTAATCATGAGTTTTATGATTGGATCGAATTTAGGTTGACGGGGCCATAATTCAAAAATAGACTAGACCGTCTAGTCTAAACCGGTTCCATTACCGGGGTGGCTGAATTCAAAGTTTTGATGCCAGGGGATATGGCCATGATGACCGAAGTGAACAAAGATAACGATAACGTAGTCGAAATCTCCGGTCTCAAATACCGGGTTGGCAACAAGGCCATTTTTGACCGCCTTAAAATTAGCATCCTCCGTGGCAAAATCACTGCGATCATGGGCCCCAGTGGCACCGGCAAGACTACGTTGCTGCGCATCATGACCGGCCAGGTGCTGCCGGATCGCGGGCGGGTGATAGTGGATGGTAAGAACGTCGCACGCTTGGCCACGGATGAGCTTTACGAATTGCGCACCCAGATGGGCTTTTTGTTCCAGAACGGCGCATTGTTTACCGACAGTACAGTGTATGAGAACGTAGCATTTCCGCTGCGTGAACATACCCACTTGCCTGAAAGCCTCATCCGGCACATTGTGCTGATGAAGCTGCAGGCGGTAGGGTTGCGGGGTGCGGCTGATATGATGCCCACGGAACTTTCCGGCGGCATGGCGCGACGTGTGGCACTGGCACGTGCCATCGTGCTGGATCCCAAAATCATTTTTTACGACGAGCCATTCACCGGACTGGATCCCATCTCGATGGGCGTGATCGTGCGGCTTATCCGTACGCTCAATGATAGCCTTGGTCTGACGAGTATCGTAGTGTCACACGATGTGGAGGAAGTGTCTGCGGTGTCGGATCACAGCTACCTCATCTCTGATGGCAAAGTGGTAGCCTACGGCACACCCGAGGAATTGGTCCACAATAAATCCGCTTGGGTGCGGCAGTTTATGAAGGGTCTGGCGGATGGTCCGGTGCCGTTCCACTACCCGGCGCCGGACTACGCCAGTCAATTATTGGGTGAGGAGCCGGCCTGATGCGTTTTTTGCTGCATGAAATTTATTATATTGCGCTCGATTTCTTGCAGGGCATGGGCGCCAGCTTCCTGTTCCTGTTACGGTTGCTGAGCTATACACCGAAAGCATTGCTGCGCTGGCGAATCGTCTGGCTACAGATCTACTCCGTAGGCGCCATGTCGCTGGTGCTGATTATGGTATCTGGTTTGTTCATCGGCATGGTGATGGCTCTTGAGAGCTACCATGTACTTGTCAAATTTGCCGCAACTGCTGCCTTAGGCACTGGTGTTGCGCTGTCCATATTGCGCGAACTCGGTCCAGTGGTGACGGCACTTTTGTTTGCCGGTCGGGCCGGTACCGCGCTCACTTCCGAGATCGGCCTGATGCGTGCCACGGAGCAACTCGCAGGCATGGAAATGATGGCAGTAAATCCGATCAGACGCATCGTGGTACCACGTTTTATTGCTGGCGCGGTTTCAGTTCCACTGCTCACCATGATTTTCTGCGCCATCGCCATCCTGGGTGGGTTTTATGTGGGCGTGGATTTGATGGGCGTGGATCAAGGTGCTTTCTGGTCCCAAATGCGTGTGAATGTGGACCTGGTGGATGACGTTCTCAAAAGCGTTGTTATCAAGAGTATTGTGTTCGGCGTGGCCATCAGTTTAATAGCCGTATACGAAGGTTATTACTCGCTTCCCACTGCGGAGGGCGTGAGTCAGGCGACCACGCGTACTGTAGTCAATAGTTCACTTGCTGTATTGGCGCTCGATTACCTTTTAACAGCTTTACTGTTTCACGGAGTTTGAATCATGCGGCAGACACGCACCATCGAGATTAGCACCGGGCTTTTTATCATTCTCGGTTTTGCCTCGTTGTTTTTTCTAGCGACGCAAACCACCAATATTCGGGCCTACAGCGATACCAGCGGTTTTATAGTGACCGCCAGCTTCACGAATGTGGGTGGCCTAAAAGTACGTGCACCGGTGACAATGGCTGGCGTGAATGTAGGCCGTGTTACTGAAATTCATCTTGATCCGGTCACCTTCAACGCCATTGTCAGCATCCAGATCAGTCAGCAATTCAACCAGATTCCGGATGATTCCAGCGCCAGCATTCTGACCTCCGGCTTGCTGGGTGAGCAGTATATTGGCATCTCACCCGGGGGATCCGAAACATTTCTTAAAAATAGCAGCAAAATTCAATTTACCCAATCGGCGATTATCTTGGAAAATTTGATCGGGCAGTTCTTGTTCAACAAGGCATCTTCTGGGAGTAAATGATGCGTATCAAAAATTTGTTATACATCGTCATAAGCACAATATTTCTATGTACATCCGTGCTGGCAGCGGATAGTTCCGCAGCTACGTCTCAAGCTCCGGATCAGATTGTCCAGCAAGCCGCCTCGCAGATGCTTGCTGCTGTAAACAGCAGGCGTGGAGAACTAAAACAGCATCCGAATGAACTCTATGACCTGATCGGAAAGATCCTGTTGCCTCATTTTGACCTCGATTACGCTTCACGCTTGGTATTGGGGCCATATTGGCGCACAGCCACGGCTGCACAACGCCAGGAATTTCAGGGCGCATTCTATAAATATCTGGTGCACAGCTACGCCAATGGTTTACTGCAGGGGAATTACTCGGATAGCAATATCAAGGTCGAACCCTGGCACGGCAGCTCGAGTGATGATCGCGCCATGGTTCGTAGCAAGGTTTCGAGGGCAAATGATGCACCCCCGATACAGGTGGATTACGCCTTGGTACGTACCAAGGATGGTTGGAAGGCCTTTGATGTGACAATCGATGGAATCTCATACGTCATGAATTATCGCAACCAGTTCGGCCCGGAGATTAAGCAGAAGGGCATGGACGAACTGATCAAGCGCCTGAATGAGGAGGCCGACAAGGGACCTGCGCCACAAATGCAGGGCGCCGGCTCATGACGACTGATCAGGTGAAGTTCGAGGACATCGGCGCCGGCCGATTCCGTATCGAAGGCCGTCTGGACTTCGATACCGTGGTGCAAGCGCTGGATACCAGCCAGCATCTGTTTGCAGAGCTGCATGCCATCCAGTTGGACCTTTCCGGCGTGAGCGCCATCGACAGCGCCGGGTTGGCCTTGCTCATCGAATGGATCGGCCGTGCTAAGCGCAGCAACTGCCATCTGAGCTTTCGTAATGTACCTGCGCAGGCAATGGCAATCGCTCGCATCAGTGATGTGGAAAAGCTGTTGCCGATAGCGGCATGAAACCCACGGCTGGGTATTGATAATAATGGCGGTTTTCAACCGCTATTATTATTGCTAACCACTTCCGAAGCTTGTGCTGGTGGTTGTTGGGAAGAAATAGCAGGAGTTGATTTAGTCCCAGCAGCCGCAGGTGCGGTATGGCTTACGGTGCTGGGAGCGCTGCTATCATCAGAATTATCTGGCGGCAAATCTGGATAATCGGGATATGCCACGGGCGGGTTGCCATTGTAGAGTTGAAAACGGCGATGCTGTATCCAGGCATCGCGCATGAATGTGTAGGGATCAAAAGCACTGTCGATAGTGCTGTCCAGATCGAGTAATCCGGCACGCAAGTCCACGACACTGGTTATGGTTGCGGCGTTACGGTAGCGTGGCTGCATGTTATTTTTTACAGGGTTTGCGTATACGTAATCCGGATACAGAGCTCCAGCATCGCGAACACTGCTAGGACCCAGGAAAGGAATCACCAGATATGGACCTGAAGGAACGCCGAAATTGGCGAGGGTTTCACCAAAATCTTCGCTATGGTCTTGCAAGCCCACATTTTTAGCCACATCGAACCATCCCAAGAGACCAATGGTACTGTTGATCAAGAAGCGACCGGTATCCTTGAAGGTGTATTTGAATTTTCCCTGCAATAGGTCATTGATGATCGTTACCGGCGATCCCAGGTTATTGAGAAAATTGTGTATGCCATTTCGGGCCTGGCGGGGCACGGCACGCACATAGGTTTTGGCCACCGGCCGTGCAACAGCCTTGTCGAATTTGTCGTTGAAGGCGTAAGTAATGCGGTTCAACTTTTCCCAGGGATCCTTAGTCTGGGTGGTGTAATCTGGTGGCACTGACGCGCATCCTGCAAGCAGCAGCAGTCCCGTAAGGCATATAAAGAGCAGCCGCCACCGAAGTAGGGCAGGATTGCTTAGCATTGAAACTCCAAAGATATATGGCTTGCTTATCCTAGCAGTTTAAAGGACAAACACCACGGATGATCAGGGTGTGTTATTGGTGACGAGTGATTGCCGGTTGGCTCGCCCCCAGGCCTGCAAGCGCTCTAAGCGCGACTTGTAACGTAGCTTCTGCATGCCGTCGATTCCTGGAGTTGCCAATGCGATACGTAACTGGTCGGCGGCCTCCGCTGGTAAACCAGTGATGTAATAATATTCCGACATGTAGTAATGGGATTCGGCGGGACTGCCGGCATTATCATAGGCTTTGGCTAGCATACGTATTACTTCCGGATCGCTGTCGGTCTGTAATGACTGGGTAATGAGCAGGTTGATTGCATCCTGCGGCAGATTCGCTTCGATGAGGTCACTCGCATAGCTCAGGATAAGCGGGCTGTTGTCGGGAAATAATTGCATGGCATGCTGATAGGTGACTTTAGCCGTGTGGATGTCACCTGCAGCCATTTGCGCATTTGCAAGCCCGATGCGAAATGCAATCACGTCATTATATTTGTCGCATAAATTGCGCATGATATTTATGGCGTCTGCATCACGGCCCATTTGTACGTCCGCGAGTGCCAGCCCATAACGCATGGCTTCTTGGTCCCAACCATGTGCAGTGGCCACACTATCCTTGAAAAACTCAAGAGTCTTGCTGGGGTTATCGCTGACCAATACGCGCACACGGGCTTTCATGAGTGCATAGCTGCGGCTATCGGGCCGTGATGGCACATGCATGCTCAGCGCCCGCTCTTGAAGATAGGCCATGCGTGTTGCATCTTGTGGGTGGTCCAGGAGAAATTCCGGAATGCGATCATAGCCGTTGAGGCTCGAACTGCGCTGCATTTTTTCAAAGAAATCAATCATACCTTCGGGCGGAAACCCGGCGCGCGCCAGTGTCTGAATGCCCACGCGGTCAGCTTCTTCTTCCTGAGAACGGGTGAAATTGATCTGGTGCTGGATGATGGAACCTTGTGCAGTGGCGATAGTACCCATGGCTACGTTGGGATCGCCAGATTTAGCCGCGATCAAGATGGCACCTAACATTGTCGCTATATCCAGCAAGCTGTGGTTTTGCTGATCTTCGACGGTGCGCGCGATATGGCGCTGAGTCACGTGGCTGGTTTCGTGCGCCATGACCCCAGCCAGTTCATCTTCGTTGTCAGTTTCCAGAATAAGTCCTGTGAATACACCTATAAAACCTCCTGGTAAAGCGAATGCATTAATTTCCTGGTCATTGACCACAAAATATTCAAATTGCAGCGTCGGATCGTCACTGTGTGAAGATAGATCATGGCCCAGGTCATCTATATATTCATGCACTAGGGGATCATCCAGTATCACTCCCGCCTGACGCGCCTGATTCATGATCTGCACGCCCATCTGGTATTCCTGTTCCGGTGTAAGAACATTGGCGCCTGCTTTGCCTATTTGGGGTAGATTGAAATCGCTTGTGGACTGATTGTTGGACTGATTGACATAGTTTGCTGAAGTGAATTTGTTTGCAACGTTGGATGTCATTAATGACATACCAGGAGCGGTTATCGACCCAGCTGCAGTATCCGAAAGCACCGGGTTGTTGCCCAGTGCAAACAGACTCGCAATAAGTATGTAGATGGCAGGCTTGAGATGTTTGCTTGACATGGTGTAATCAGGATTCACAGGCAGGGATTTTCCGGAGATGCCTAGCCTTAACTTTCATTATGACACGTCGCTTGGCAGATTGTGTCCGTGTTTTCTGATTAACTGGTTAGACAAGACAATACGGGGTTTTACATCATGATGGCGTAAAAAAACCCCCCGTATGCGGGGGGCTGATAGCTGCGGGGCGGGTGTAAGGTAGGTTTAAAATTTGTAAATATATTGGACGCCCAGGATATCCGCATCGGCATTGAACTGACCAGAAATATAGTCGCCGCTGCTGCCATCCAGCTGGCTGTATGGGATATGGCCGTTGATGAACAGGTGCGCGTAACCGATGTCCCATTGGCTATGACTGGAAACATGCCAGCTGGCACCGAAGGCCAGCCATTTGCGGGTATCATCCGGCAGCCGTGCACTACGACTGGCGTCCACGCTGTTGGGTGTTGTCGCTGATGCGGCGGTGGGGTCAGGTACTGGTGTTTTATCCAGGGCTACACCGGTGCGGAAAGTCCAGGCATCATTGTATTTGTAGTTCAGGCCAAGCGCGAAGCGGTTCGAATTGGAGAGGCCTTCCTGTACCACCGCGGGCGGCATGCCGGGATCGGAGAAATTGATCGTCAGGTTCTGAAAGCTGCTCCAACCGGTATAGGTCCAATCCGCCATCAACGACCACTGTTCGTTGAGTTGCTGGAACAGGCTCAGTGACACGATTTGAGGAGTGGTGAATTGGGCGCTGATTCCCTGAGGCTGGAATAATCCCTGGCTGGCGAAAATCGCAGGTACATTCGTGAAGCTGGCATTGCCAGTTAGGTTATGTTTGACGCGTGAATGGTAGGAAAATCCCACGCGAGTCGTATCGTAATCCCACAACAATCCAAAATTGAACCCAGTGGCCGTATTATCGGCCGCAGCAGAGAAAAAACCATCATGCCCTTGGGGCACCAACCCGAAGCTCTGGCTGCACGTCGCAGGATTGACTTCTGCGTAACACACCGCACCAAAATCAATGTCATTGGTGAGTTTTACGTTCATGCGCTGTATGTCCAGGCCAAATCCGCCCGAGAAGTGATCCGTGAACTTGTAGGCTATGGTTGGGTTGTAGTTGACCACGGTTACTGATGTATAAATTGCCTGATAACGGAAAATGGAATTGGCGTTATAACTGGTCGCAAGACCGAAGGGTACTTCGATCCCCATGCCTAGGGACAGCTTGTTGTTGAGTGGCATGGAGTAATAAATGAAGGGCACTGCCCCGAGCTTCCCGGGATTGCCGCCATTATTCCCGGTGAGTGGCTGGCCGGTGGCATCAACGGCGGTCGTGGGTGTGAAGTTGGCACCCAAACGAATCAAGCTAACACCAGTATCCAGTTCCGGGTCGCTCAATCGGGTCAGACCTGCCGGGTTGTACCAGATGGTGGATGCATCATCGGCGTACGCTGCCCCTGCGGCATGTGCGCTACCCAAGCTGGTGACACTCTGCTCGGTTAGCTGGAAATTGGAAGCCAAAGTGATGCTGGGGAGGGTGGCGACTGCTGCACCGGCTAACACGGCCAAGGTCCATTGAGCAAACTGCTGCTTCTTCATCGTTATGTTCCTCAAGGGTATGAGGGTTTTAGGGCTGCATGATTTAAGCACAGGTAGGACGGGTTGTCAGTACCTATCGGTTCTACATATGGGTTCCCTGGGCTGCTTAAAGGGTATCCGAAGCAAAATCGGCCAGCCGCGAACGCTCACCCCGAAGCAGGGTTATGTGGCCCGAATGGGGCCACTGTTTGAATCGGTCCACCACGAAAGTTAGCCCAGAGGTGGTTTCCGTGAGGTAGGGGGTGTCTATCTGGGAGATGTTGCCGATGCAGACCATCTTGGTTCCAGGACCGGCCCGAGTGATCAGGGCCTTGAGTTGTTTGGGTGTCAGGTTCTGAGCCTCATCCACGATGATGTAGCGGTTAAGGAAAGTGCGCCCACGCATGAAATTCAGGGAGCGAATCTTTATGCGGGTACGTAAAAGATCGTTGGTGGCAGCCCGGCCCCATTCCCCGCCTTCCCCGGACTGAGTAAGAACTTCGAGATTGTCCATGAGCGCGCCCATCCAGGGCGTCATTTTTTCTTCTTCGGTACCTGGCAAGAAACCGATATCTTCACCCAGGGGCACAGTGACACGCGTCATGATGATTTCGCGATAACGGTTCAGCTCCAGCGTCTGAGCTAGACCCGCAGCCAGGGCTAATAAAGTCTTGCCAGTACCGGCTGCCCCCAGCAGTGTGACGAAGTCCACGTTCGGATCCATCAACAGGTTCAAGGCAAAATTTTGCTCTCGATTGCGTGCTTTTATGCCCCAAACGCTGTGACGGATACCGCGGTAATCTCGTGAGAGTTCCAATAATGCCCCACGTTCATCGAGGCCGCTGACCATGGCTTCGAAATTGTCGGTGTTGCTAAAGACGAACTGGTTCGGATACCAGGTTTTCACCCGTGGGCCCTGGAGACGGTAGTATGTACGGCCTTCCTGTTGCCAGGATTCCATGTTCTTGCTGTGGCGATCCCAGAAGTCCTTGGACAAATCATCCATGCCGGTAAACAGCAGATCCAGATCATCCAGCGCTTTGTCGTTGAAATAGTCCTCCGCATGGATGCCCAGTACCGAGGCCTTGATGCGCAGGTTGATATCCTTGGATACCAGGATCAATCGTCGGTTTGAATGCTTGTGTTGCAGCGCAAGTGTGGTACCAAGGATATTGTTGTCCGGTTTATTGCCTGGTAGTGAGTCCGGCAGTACCGCAGGCAACGGCTCGGTCTGGAAGAACAGCCGACCTGCGCTCAATACCGGAGAATTGGTCGAGCGTTGCAGGCCCGAGATTACCAGGCCAGCATCTATCTGCGATTTGCTCACGTTCCGCATCATCTCATCCAGGAATCGACTTACCTGACGTACATTGCGGGCCACCTCCGAAAGGCCTTTCTTGCTGGCATCCAGTTCTTCTAGCACCACCATTGGCAGATAAATATCGTGTTCCTGAAAACGGAAGATGGCTGTAGGATCGTGCATCAGCACGTTCGTGTCGAGCACATAGAGCCGGCGCGTTTCGCGGTGTTTTTTCACGCGGATGCCTCTGGATTTCAGTTCAGGATCTTGATGGCCATTAGAACTTCGTCAACATGTCCTTTCACGGCGACTTTACGCCATTCTGCACGCAGGGCACCATCCGTATCGATCAGGAAAGTACTACGCTCTATGCCTCGGTACTTGCGACCATACATGCTTTTCATCTTCATCACGCTGAATAATTTACAGACTTTCTCACTCTCATCAGATAGCAAGTCAAATTTCAAAGCATGTTTGCGGCGGAAATTCTCATGGGATTTCAGACTATCGCGCGATACGCCCAATACTACGGTGTTGAGTCGTTTGAATTTTAACTGGAAATTGCTGAAAGCCACGGCTTCCAATGTGCAGCCTGATGTGGCGTCCTTGGGGTAGAAGTACAGCACCACATTATGGCCTTTGAGTGCAGAGAGTTTGATGGTTCTACCGTTGGTTGCGGCTAATTCGAAATCGGGTACTGGTTTGTCTGGAGAGACTTTAGACATTCTGGAATCTCCGGATTAAGCAATCATCAATGTCGATGGGATCGCCAATACCTGGAACATCAGCTTTTAATGGGCTCAAGGATAGCGTCCAAGTTGAGTCGGTCACAGAAATCCATAAACTCTTCCCGCAGACTGCCGATATGCAGGTTCGCTGGAATATTCACGGCCATCTGTACCGAGAACATAGGCGCACCGGTATGCACGGCAGGATATCCACGGGTGACTAGGTCGGCGATGCCAATATTGCGCTCGGTGAAAAAATTAGCGAGGTTTAAAATAATGCCCGGTTGGTCCAGGCAGACCGCATCGATTGCATATGGAACCAGATTATGACGGGGTTCGCGTTCGGTAGTGCGCCGAGCTGATAATGTAAGGCTTAGACGCTTTTCCAGTTTTGGCAGCTGTCCTTCCAGTTTGGTGATGGTGTTCCAATTCCCGGATACCAGCAGCAACATGGTGAATTCACCACCCAGCACTGTCATACGGCTCTCAACTACATTGCAGCCGCAATCCTTTACTGCGCGCGCGATGTCGTGGAGGATGCCGGGCCGGTCTTCAGCCAATACCGACATCACCAGAAATTGTTTCATTCGGGCTCGCAGTGGTCGATCCTGACGTGATTATATCCCAGCAGTTTACCGGGTTTGATGTGTGGCGCAACCGCGGTGCTAGGATTTTCCTTGAGCCGAAACCGGTCTGACCGTAACATATACCTTTCCCGCGAGGACCGATGATGTTTCAGGGCAGCATGGTGGCGCTGGTTACGCCTATGGCCGTCGACGGCCGTGTGGATTTCGCTGCGCTAGAAGAATTAGTGCATTGGCATATCGCCGAAGGCACAGATGCAATCGTGGCTGTAGGTACTACTGGTGAATCCGCTACCCTGGAGGCAGACGAACATATGCGCGTTCTGGATTGCTGCATACGGGCAGCCGCCGGGCGCATACCGATTATCGCCGGAACAGGCGCAAGCTCCACATCACATGCACTGGCCTTGACGCGCCTTGCTCAAGCACGCGGTGCCGCCGCCGCACTCGTGGTAGTACCTTATTACAATAAACCTACCCAGGAAGGCCTCTATCACCATTTCCGTACCATTGCTCAGGCAGTATCGTTGCCATTGATTCTTTACAATGTGCCGAGTCGTAGCGTAGTGGATATGTTGCCGGAAACTGTTGAGCGCCTGAGCTTGATTCCAAATATTATTGGCATCAAAGAGGCCACCGGCAAGCTCGATCGGCTGGAGGAGATTCGTCATCGCTGTGGAGCGGAATTTCTGCTCATCAGTGGGGATGATGCAACCGCCGCGGAATTCATCCTGCAGGGAGGGCGGGGAGTGATATCGGTCACAGCCAATATAGCCCCTAAACTGATGCACGCCATGTGCGCAGCGGCGACTGCAGGTAAACGCAAACAAGCCGAAATTCTCAACCAGCGACTTGCGAAGCTACACGAGAATCTTTTTCTGGAAAGTAATCCGATACCGGTGAAGTGGGCGCTTCGGGAAATGGGCCGTATTCCGGCTGGTATCCGTTTACCGCTTACATCGCTTGCACCGCATCATCATGACACGCTGCGTGCTACGCTACGCGCTGTTGGCGCCTTGTAATTGTCATTTGCCATACTTTGGAATTTAAATACCATGACTAAATTTCTCGGGACAGCTATTGTCCTGCTGCTATCAGGGCTGACTGGCTGTAGTACCCTGAATTGTGGCGATTCGCACCCTTATGCTAAGAGTGTCGCGAATCCGCCGTTAAAGGCGCCGCCGGGTCTCAGCGTACCTGCGACTGATCCAAATTACGCAATACAAGGTCTTGGACCGAATCATACAAAAGCTGCCGCTGAGGTTGCAAAGGGTACATGCTTGGTCAAACCACCACAGCTGATAAACGCGCAGCCGCCTGCTACCTCCAACCCAGAGACATCCTCCACAAAAACAGCGCCAGTGCCAGCAACCACGACTACACAACCTTCCATGACACCGGAAAATAAAAAAACGACTTTACCAGCGGCTTCTACGACTGTCCTGCCTCCTGTGGTTGCGGATTGAGGGCGCGTGGAGTAATCTCGCGCGCCTTTTGATATTGTGTATGTTGACTTGGAGAGGTGTCCGAGCGGTCTAAGGAGCACGCCTGGAAAGCGTGTATACGGCAACCCCGTATCGCGGGTTCGAATCCCGCCCTCTCCGCCATGTATACTTAACAAGACCTTGCATGTGAGACTTGCAGCAACATGGGTTGCATTCATTTCCCATTCTGTACTTCATTTATTTAATGAAGTGGAGAGGGATTCCAGGTCATGGCAACGGGCGTGCATCCAGAATGGTTTTTAGACCCAGATGGTCAGGAAAGCGGGCATCTCGCCTGGGCAAGGGCATGTGTCTTGCATTATTTTCTGTATTGCCAACATGATGAAGTGATTCAATTGAAATGGCGAGGTTGGGCATGAAAGCAATCTTGATATCGTCTCTGGTGGTATTGTTGAGCGCCTGTGGTGGTGGAGGTGGTAGCTCTTCAAGCGCCCCGCCATCCACAGCACAATACCCGGTTGACAGTGCTTACAGCGCCGTAGCGCAGATGAACCAGACTTACAACCTGACTTCTACCTTAGGCAACAATACCTTTACTCTGAACATCATCTATGCACCGGGCGCCATGTCATCATTCAACGGTCAGCCTGCCTACACTGCGACGCTAACGTCTATTCTCTCGGAAGATGGCGTGCTCATCACCAGTAATGTGGAGACAGAGTATTTCACCATCAGTCCTTATTTCCCATTGGGAGCAATAAACGCTAATGGTAGGGTTACCGTAAACACAAATCAGACGCCACTTCCGGTGTATGCAATAGAGGGGCAGTCGAATTTATACGACACCAATACAACTTATACGGATAATACCCTGACCACTGTCTATTCAATTGCATCATCGACATGGTCACTCAGCCCCGATACTTCGACCACCGCATTCAGCTGCATTAACATGGTCGGAACTATAATCGGAGTCGGGGCAACTTCTGAATCGGACTGTTACCAAATTGATGACAGTGGAAATGTACTGTCATTGCAAGTTTTCATGCTGGTGAATGGTGCGACACTTGTTTTCCAATGATGGGCTGGCCAGGGACAGTCTGTTTCTTTAGCAACTATCAAAAGCCCGTCATTTCATTCGATAGGATGCCGAGGTAGTATCCTTTGCGGCTTTTGTAGAACGAACTGTAAATTGCCGAATGAGCTGTTTAAAACAATCGACACGGCTCAGATCTGTTAAGTAGTTCCTCGAGTATTGATAATACTGGACTTGCTACATACTTCACATTTAACTTCTGCGCAAGCATCGCATAGAATGCGGCTTTTAGGTCGGCATTGAGTATCACCTTGCAATCAAGGTGTGTAAAATCCGTTTTCGTGGCAGCCTGCGCTGGCTTCTTCGCGACGACAAGCTGTGAACCCCGTCAGACCCGGAAGGGAGCAGCGGCAGCAGTGGCCTCGTGTGCCGGGGTATAGCTGACGCTGGCTGCCACCCTCAGGCTGCAAAGTTCATGCTGTTGATACGTCTGGTAAAGTAGTTCAGCGTTCTACGGCACCCTCATCCGCAATCTAATCAGGCTACGCATGTCCTATCAGGTATTGGCAAGAAAATGGCGTCCGCACAACTTCGGTGAAATAGTGGGCCAGGAACATGTTCTCAGGGCACTCATCAATGCCCTTGATAATAATCGTCTGCACCATGCTTTCCTGTTTGCTGGCACCCGGGGGGTCGGTAAGACCACGATCGCGCGCATTCTGGCTAAATCGCTGAACTGCGAGAAAGGAGTGAGCTCGCGGCCCTGTGGCGAATGTAGTGCCTGTGTGGAAATCGACGCCGGACGTTTCGTGGATTTGATTGAAGTGGATGCCGCTTCTCGCACCAAAGTTGATGATACCCGAGATTTGCTGGACAACGTGCAATATGCACCCAGTCGTGGACGCTATAAGGTGTATCTGATTGATGAAGTGCACATGTTGTCCACGCACTCCTTCAATGCACTGTTAAAAACCCTGGAGGAGCCTCCGCCGCATGTGAAGTTCCTTCTGGCTACCACGGATCCACAGAAACTGCCGGTGACGGTGCTGTCTCGCTGCTTACAGTTTAATCTCAAGCGGCTGTCCGTGAGCCTGATACAGGAACATCTCACGCACATCCTAGTGGCCGAAAAAATCCCGCAAGAGCCGGCGGCAGTGACGCTGATTGCGTTAGCCGCAGATGGCAGTCTGCGTGATGCCCTGAGTGTGCTCGATCAGGCTATCGCCTATGGTGGTGGCAACCTCAAGGAAGCAGATGTGCGTAGCATGCTGGGTTCCATCGAGCAAACCCATGTACACGACTTGCTAGAGTCATTGGCTCACAATGATGGCAAAACGCTGCTCGCAACTATTGCTAAACTGGATGAAATGGCACCTGATTATGAAATGCTACTCGATGATATAGCATCGGTGTTGCAGCGTTTAGCGCTGGTTCAGACAATACCCGATATGAGTTCAGAATTCAGCAATGCTGATAGCTTACGGATATTGAGTACGCATCTGAGTGCCGAAGCTGTACAATTATTTTATCAGATTGCTTTGTTAGGTAAACGCGACTTAATGCTGGCGCCTTCACCCCGCAGCGGTTTTGAAATGACACTGTTGCGCATGTTGGCGTTTGCACCGACATCGGCGGTAGGCAAATTTTCAGCGCAGCCGGTTATTAAAAAAGCTCACGCTGATTCAGGCGGCGATCCCACCCCGGCGATGAAGAATCTTCAGGACAAATTCACAGTGGCAGGGAATGCGACGCAAGCTTGGCAGGAGCCGGACTGGATTGGTCTAGTGGAATCCTTGGATCTTCGAGGCGCGGCTCAGCAGCTGGCACTTAACTGTGCTTACCGGCGCCGTGAAGGCAATGTCATATACCTCGAGATGGATGCTGTACATGAACATATGGCGACAGAACAATTAATGAAACGTATGGAAGATTCTCTTTCACGTTACTTTGGTGAGGAACTCAAGCTGCGTATCCAGCAGGTATCCGGTGATCTGGATACGCCAGCAAAACGTGATGCATTCCTCCAGGCAGAACGTCTCAAGGCCGCTCAGGACGTGATAAGCGCGGACCCGAAAGTGCAAGAGCTTTGTGAAACGTTTGGTACCCAGATCAATCCGGAACTTGTAAAACCGGTCGATTGAAATCTACGAGGATATTACAAATGAAAGGTGGAATCGGCGGGCTGATGAAGCAAGCCCAGCAATTACAGGCCAATATGCAAAAAGCCCAGGAAGAACTGGCGCGCATGGAGGTCACTGGCCATGCAGGTGGTGGAATGGTGAGCGTAGTCATGACTGGGCGCCATGAAGTACGTCGTGTCAGCATCGACCAAAGCATCCTGGGTGATGACAAAGAGATGCTTGAAGACCTGATTGCCGCTGCGGTCAACGATGCGGTCAACAAGGTCGAATCTGTGACCCGCGAACGTTTTTCAGGATTTACAGCAGGCGTACCATTGCCAGACGGCCTGAAACTACCGTTCTGATTGCTCATGGCATACACACCACTACTGCAACAACTGATGGACGCATTGCGCTGCTTGCCCGGAGTAGGTCCAAAGTCTTCACAGCGGATGGCTTTTTATCTCTTGGAGCGTAATCGCGAAGGTGCGTTGACATTGGCCCGCACGCTGAACGCAGCAGTCGAGAGCATACATCACTGTGAGCGCTGCCGCATGCTGACTGATAAACCAATCTGCGAAATCTGCTCTTCTATAAAACGAGACTCTGGGAGCTTGTGCGTGGTGGAAACACCCGCGGATGTATATGCCATCGAAAATGCCACGGGTTTTCACGGCAAATATTTTGTGCTCATGGGCCATCTTTCACCCTTGGATGGTATCGGCCCCGAAGAACTGGGTTTGGAGAAACTGGAAGCGTGGCTCGCAGAAGGTGGTATCACGGAATTGATTCTAGCAACCAATCCAACTGTAGAGGGTGAGGCTACCGCCCATTACATAGCTGAACTGGCCCGCGCCCGCGGAATTCGTGCCACGCGCATCGCCCATGGTGTGCCCCTGGGGGGCGAACTGGAATTTGTGGATGGGGGCACCCTGTCACATGCCTTTAGTGGCCGGCAGGATGTGCGCTAGGAGGGCGTATGACTGACTGTCTATTTTGCAAAATGGTTAAAGGCGAAATCAAACCGAGCATGGTCATGGAGAATGATCAGTTGATCGCGTTCCGGGATATCAACCCACAAGCATCAACTCATATCCTCGTGGTACCGCGCAAACATATCAGTACGCTTAATGATCTCATGCCAGCGGATGCCGGGGTCATCGAAAACATGGTTCTGGCAGCGCGCGATATCGCAAAACAGGAGGGTATCGCTGCGTCAGGCTACCGGCTGGTGATGAATTGCAATCAAGGCGGTGGTCAGACCGTATTCCATATCCATCTCCATCTATTGGGTGGACGTACCATGCAATGGCCGCCTGGATAGCGCGGCTGATTATTTTTGGCGTTAAAGGCGTGCTGTACCTGCGAGTTTCTCAAGGTTGGCGATGCGTACTAACGCCGGCGGATGGGAATCATGGAATGCGGAATGCAACGGATCGGGCGTGAGCGTGGTGGCGTTGTCACGGTAAAGTTTCACTAAAGCGTGGATCAGCGCACGGGCATCCGTGTAGCGACTGGCGTAGGCATCCGCCTGAAATTCATGACGACGCGACCAGGCGGAACTGAGCGGTTCCAGCAACGACAGGAAAGGCGGGGCCAGCAAGGTAAATAACAGCAGAGCCATGTAATTGGAAGCATGCGTGATGCCCAGACCTTGATAGAACCAGTCACTACCGGCCAGCCAGCCAAGGATCGCCAAGCCCGCAAGGCTCAGCACAGCGGTAACTACAAGTCGCTGGATGACGTGTTTAAGCCGGAAGTGGCCGAGCTCGTGTGCCAGAACTGCTTCGATTTCTTCCGGCATCAATTTGTCCATGAGCGTATCGAAAAACACGATGCGCTTATTGCGGCCAAAGCCGGTGAAGTAGGCATTCCCATGCGCGGAACGCGTGGAGCCATCCATTACATATACGCCTCGGCTTTTGAAGCCGCAGCGTTGCAGTAACGATTCGATACGCTGCTTGAGTCCTGCATCGGTTAACGGTGAGAATTTGTTGAACAAAGGTGCAATTAACGCCGGATACGCCCAGGTAAGGGTCAGGCTGAAACTAAGCCATAGCATCCAAACATACAGCCACCACAGGAAGCCCATAGTGTTCATGAGCCACAGGGCAGCATACAAGAGCGGCGCACCCAGGATCGTCGCCAGCAGGATGAGTTTGGCTAAATCCAGCAGGTAAGTCCTTACGCGGGTGCGGTTGAAACCGAAGTGCGTTTCGATGCCGAAGGTCGAATAGATGCTTAATGGCAAGCCAAGCATGGCATTGATGAGGGTGTAGCTGGCTATAACCAATACACCGGTGTTCAACAGGTTAATGCCCGCATGTCTCCAGGCCCCATCCAACAAAGACAAACCTCCTCCAATGGTCCAGAGCAAGGCTAGTATCAGGTCCAGGGCCAGACCGAACAGACTAAAACGGCTTTTAGCGATCGCATAATCTGCAGCCTTGCTATGCGCGGCCGGTTCGATACTGGCAATGAATGCTTGCGGAACCTCATCTCGATGCCGACCAACATGTTGAATCTGACGGCCAAGCAGCCAAGCACGCAGTACTGCGGATAGGGTAAGCGCAACAATGAAGATGATGGTCAGTGCATTCATGGGCGGATAGGATGCTAGGGTGAACACATTGTAAGCGATGCGCGACGCTATGGGCAGGCTGGGGCGCCCGCGTTAAACTACACACTAAGACCTAAGGCTATTGCATGTCCCTAAATACAGAAAACCTGATCTGGCTTGATCTGGAAATGACCGGTCTCAATCCGGATACGGATTTAATCCTGGAGATCGCCACGCTCGTGACAGACAAGCAACTTAATATTTTGGCTGAGGGCCCGGTGTTGGCAGTACACCAGAGCGATGCAGCTCTGTCCGCGATGGGAGAATGGTGTACACGTCAGCATGGCCAGTCGGGGCTCAGTCAGAGGGTGCGTGAAAGCCATATTAGCGAGGCCGAAGCCGAGCGCAAGACGCTCGATTTTCTGCGACAGTACCTGCCATCCAATACTTCACCCATGTGTGGTAACAGCATCTGCCAGGACCGGCGATTTCTGGTGCGGCATATGCCGGAATTGGAAAAATTCTTCCACTACCGGAATCTGGATGTCAGTACTCTCAAGGAGCTAGGCAAGCGTTGGGCACCGGGTGTTATGGGTGGATACACTAAGCAATCGAACCATTTGGCGTTGGATGATATCCGCGATTCCGTAATTGAACTCAAGTTCTACCGGGAGCACATGTTCAGGCCAGAGCTTTCATAGCAATATCAGGCCGCCTCTGTTCTTATGTATGATCGTACCCTGAGTTTTGCTGACATCCGCGAGGCTGCGACACGCATAGCACCCCATGTCCTGCACACTCCGGTGATGCGCTGCGCACATTTGGAGAAAACTCTGGGTGCAGAGATTTTCTTAAAGTGCGAAAATTTCCAGGAGATGGGCGCGTTCAAGATTCGCGGGGCCAGCAATGCGATTTGCCGTTTAGCTGACGATATAGCCGCAAAAGGCGTGGCTACCCATTCATCCGGTAATCACGGCGCCGCGGTGGCACTCGCGGCAAGACGTCGCGGCATAGCGGCGTGCGTAGTCATGCCGGAGAATGCCAGCGCATTCAAGAAGCGCGCGGTATCGGAATACGGCGCTAAAATCATTTATTGCGAATCAACAATGGCTGGCCGAAAGGCTGCACTCGCGAAATACGTGGCTGAATCCGGTGCGTCAGAAGTACACCCCTATAATGATTTGGCGGTCATGGCCGGACAAGGTACGGCAGCGTTGGAGCTGCATGCGGATGTGCCGGATTTGCAGGTCATAATGGTTCCAATTGGTGGTGGTGGGCTGCTCTCCGGTACAGCTGTAGCTACACGTGCGCTGCGACCCGAATGCAGAGTTATCGGTACCGAACCTCTGGGGGCAGACGATGCCTGGCAATCGTTCAAGTCTGGACATATTGAGCTCATGGAGCATCCTGATACCATTTGCGATGGCTTACGCGCCACCATTGGAGCACTTCCCTTCGCAGTAATCAGTGAACAGGTAGACGATATATTACGTGTATCCGATGAAACCACCATCAATGCCATGCGTTATATATGGGAACGTATGAAAATCATCATTGAACCTTCCTCAGCGGTGGTAGTAGCGGCATTACGGGAGGGTCTAGTGGAGGTGAAGGGCATGCGTGTTGGTGTTATTCTCACCGGCGGCAATGTGGATATTGATCATTTACCATGGTGAGAGGATGACGTCATGCGGAGCTGGTTAATGCGGATACTTGGTTTGGCCGGAATGTTGTGTTGCATGGCGGCGCAGGCGGGAACATCGGCGTCCAAGCCAGTCGATATACGCAATCTCATGGATGTAACGCAGTTTAAACACGC
>Ga0307373_10000884_pt1 | contig 57689 bp, 46 predicted proteins | sample OX2MG_FD_202534 | JGI IMG/M metagenome (GOLD analysis project Ga0307373, IMG submission 202534) | Soil microbial communities from Risofladan, Vaasa, Finland - OX-2 | ecosystem: Environmental > Terrestrial > Soil > Coastal area > Acid sulfate soil | place: Finland: Risofladan, Vaasa | collected... | reverse complement strand
CACAACGCGAGAACAATCGCGAGTATCTCGAGATGACAAACGCGCTGGTCACGCGATTATTTGAAAACTTTTTTCTGAGGCTGAAAAGAGACCACAATCAGATAGCCAGGAAACTCCCGCTAGCTCCCCCGATTCGGCCCCCGCATGCCACAAGCACGCTCTCGCTGGATCAATCAAACTCCGCGTCGACCAATCTGTCGGTCTCGTTTGTCGGTCTCGTTTGTCGATTTCGCACTGCTGCTCCTCTGGGTGTGTGCGAAAGACGCCTACTCGAACGCGCCCCAGAGTCGGTTGGAGAGTCCGGAGGCACGCTGTGATTGGCGCGAAATTGCCACTCGAAGTGAATGTTCGCCCGCGACAATGCTGACATTCTCTGTCGCCCGGGTTACCGCGGTGTAGAGAAGTTCCCGTGTGAGCACCGGAGACGGCGCATCAGGGAGGGAGACGATGACCTCCTTGAACTGCGAGCCCTGGCTTTTATGGATCGTCATCGCCCACCAGGTGTCGATCTCGCGCAATCGTGCAAGCGGTACCGAGCGCATCTGGGTTGCCCCGGGAAACATTGCAACCGGTCTTTCGAGATCGACCACAACACCCGTGTCGCCATTGAACAGCTGATTCAGGTAATCATTTCGATTCACAATGATTGGACGACCAATGTACCAATCATGTTCGCTGATGTATTCATTGTTGCGACTCTTCACGATCTGTTCAATCGTGCTGCTCCACTGGAAAACCCCCCGTGGTCCGTAACGTGTCGCACAGATCACCTTGAGTGAGACAAGTTGGTCAAGCGCGGTCCCGGAATCTCCTCTCCGGGCAGCCTCAATCACCTCCAGAGCATTTGCGGCGGCACGTTGGTAGAGCATCTCGAGGCCGGTAGCGTCATGAATCCATTCCAGCCCAATGGAACTTTCGTCGGACAGAATACCGATCGCATCGTCCGCGGAGCCGCTTCGAATCGCGTCAGCAAGCGCGGCCAGGGCAGTTTGTACTTCAAAGCGATGCTGATGTTCTAAATGTACGATTGTCTTTCCGATTGGACCTGAGGATCTCTTGGAGTATGAACTTCCAACGATCTCGCCAAGAACCGCACCGGCGTCGACGCTTTCGAGCTGGTAAGGGTCCCCGACCAAGACGAGACTTGTATCTGGCTTGACTGACTCAAGCAACCTGGCAAGAAGCGGCAATGAAACCATCGACACCTCGTCAACAACGACAAGATCGTGAGGAAGCGGATGGTGCCGGTTGTGTGCAAAGCCCCGCGCGGGGTTTGCTCCAAGCAGGCGATGCAGGGTCGTTGCCTGGACCTGCGCAGGTGGGGACTCGGACTCGAGCGTTGCCTTCGTCGCGCTGTTCCCTTGATGAAGAGCCTCGGTGATTCGTTTTGCGGCGGTCGCGGTTGGAGCTGCGAGAGCGGGGAGAATCCTCCGTCCCCTGAGTGCGGCGATCTCATTCACGCATCGAAAGAGCACAGCGATGGTTTTCGTCTTTCCAGTCCCGGGCCCTCCTGAGATCACCGTGAGCCGATGGGTCAAGGCCCGCAACACACCACGCTGTTGGCACTCTTCAAGAGAGCTCTGTGCAAAAATCGCTGCCAGCGCGCCGTTGTCGAAGTCGGTTTCTCTGAACAGGCCCCCGTCATCCTTTGCCCGGTCCAACAAAAAGCGCCCGACATCGAGTTCGTAGCGCCAGTACCGTTCGAGATAGAGCCTCCGGTCCTCAAGGACGAGCGGCCTTGGCGTCACTGCAGATGCATCGCCTGGGCACTGCACAACCTCGCTCTTGCGAAGTCGCTCGATCAAGTGGTCGACCTTGGGCAGCTTAGGTAGTTCGACTCCGGCTGTTTGTGCACCGTCAAGGTCAAATGAATCGGCAATCGAGTCGAGCTCCAGACAGACCTTTCCGTCGCGTACCGCCCGCACACACAGCGCGATCGCCAGCAGTACCTCGGGATCTGACTCGCTCGAATTTCGTGAGACCGCCTGAGCCACCTGAACGTCACATGCCTGGAAGATTCCTGCGGAGAGATAGGGCAAAAGAGCCTCTGCGCTTGGGTGCATATCGGGAACTCGGACCATCACGCGAGATCCAAGGTGCCGTCGAGCAGGTCGGTGAGGTCTCCCAACAGAGCAGCGGAGAACTCCCACGAAAAGACACCAAAGGGAGAGCTGGCCTCCCGGGGATTCGAAGCACCCTGCATGCCGCGCAGAAAGAGATAGGCAACTCCCCCGAAATGGATCTCCGGGTCATATTCGAGAACTCGCCAGCGAAGATACCGGTGCAACGCAACCGCATAGAGCGTTGCCTGAAGCGGATAGTGGTGTTCTGCCATTGCCTTTGGAAGCAGAGTCGGTCGGTAGTCCACCGACATTGGAGGTCTGGCGGTATCTGAGAGCACATTTGTCTTGTAATCGGCAAGTACAAAGCGCGGTTGCGCGCCGTCACGGTCGAAGTCGTTGACGCGAAGTACAAGATCGATCGAGCCGGTCAAATGGCCAGCGAGTTCCTCGTCAATCAGTCCCTCCCTGACGCGCACGGCCCATGGCTTCATCGGATCGCCTTCGCTGAGATGATCCGCAAGAACTGCACCGATATCGCGGATGTTTGCATAGCGTGACCTACGACCAAGGCGAATCTCAAAACCGATCTCGTCGAGCCGGTCCGCACGTCCAAAATCTCTCAGGCATCGATCAGCGAATAGACGACCGAGGGGCGTGCCAATCACCAGGTTCAGGCCGCGGACCAATTGAGCGCGGTCCACGGTGAGTCCCCGCCAGCGCATCTGGCGATCGATCGCTTCGGCCAGTGCCCCATCGAGATCGTCGGTCGTGAAATCAACCTCCTGCAAGACCTTGTGGACCAAGGTGCCAAATTCCGTGCCACCCGTAAGGGTGCCAAGTGCAAGATCGGATTGATTCGAATCGGACACATCGAGGGGGTGATACGCGCTCATTTCGACCGGCTCGTCGTTTGCCCCCGAATCTCCGAAACTCTCATCGGCGAGATCAAGTCGCATACCAGGTCCGAGAAAAATCGCGCGACCAGCTGGACGCATTGCGCTGAATGACCAGCGCCGATGGGCGCCAGAAAGTACGCGCGTGAGTTTGGCGACCATGAGCTCGTCCACACCAGCACACACCTCCTGGTCGATCCAGCGTGACCCGGTGGGCCAGTCGGTGCCAATCTCGGTCACCGTCAGATCATCAGCGCGATCTCCTGCTACCAACCGTCTACGCAGCTCGGTAACGACCTCGTCGTCTGGGGGAATCTCAAACTTCGCAACTTCAACATCCTCGCTATCGACTCTGGCGCCATCCTTTGCAAACAGCAACCGGGCGAGTCCTGAGTTCTGATTGTCTTTCACCCGAGTCCACCAGACGATTGTCTGATGCTCGGCGCGGGTGAGAGCGACGTACAGCAGTCGAAGATTCTCCCCGACCGCGTCTTTCAGCGTGAGTCGTTGGCGCGACTCGTAGTCGCGAGATGACGGCCATCGACTCGATCGGTCGACGGCAAGAATTCGTTCGTTGCGTTCAAAATCCTGATAGAAATCTCCTCTCGCGACCGCGTGCCACATCGAGGGCACGCAGACGATCGGGAACTGCAGTCCTTTGGATTTATGGATCGTCAGGATCTGCACCGCCATCGCCTCCGATTCGACCTGTTGTGACAACAGGTCCTCTTCAAGGTCATCGCGGTGGATCTCGCGCAGCTGATCAAGGACTCGGAGAACTCCATCAGGGGTCGGGTGTCGCGAGAGATCGCCGCGGTGCAACAGCCCGACAATTTGGTTCAGGTCGGTCATGTTCCGGTCGCCGTGATAGAGACCAAGGACATTGCACATGACATTGCTCTCTGCCCAGACCATCGAGCAGAAATCGGCTATTCCGTGGCGATTGAGCGCCTCGGACCAACGCAGGAGAGTCTCCTGGACCTCCCGAAGAGCATCATCATTCGCTCCGGCAATACTCCTCGCGTCATGCGCAAAAAACCAGCCCAGCGCAACCCTGCGAGCACGATCCGGATCGGACGGAAGGGCCAACGCGTTCATCAGCAGGCGCCACTGTGACTCGGCCTCGGTATCGAGCACGCTGAGACCCTGGCGAATCACTGCAGCGATCCCCCGGTTGCGAAGCGCCTGTTGCATCGTCACCGCCTCGGCGTTTCTCGACACCAATACCGCGATGTCGTTTGGTCGCACCCGTCGGGGTTGGGCTCCCCCGTCTTGGGGAATTCTCGCGTCTTCGAGAAGATTGTCGACACAACACGAGAGATCGATCGCAATTGCCTCTCTTGCGGCGTCGGCCGCGATGAGCCCACCTGACTTTCTCGACAGGTCCGCGCCGAGCGCGGTGCGGATCGACAGTCCGGGCAGCGCAACGTCTGCCGAGCTAACCAGACGCCGGAGACGGTGTTCCTCCGATGGTCGTACCCGGTGAAAGGCGATCTCCGAGTGCCCAAGCGTCACTCCCCGAAGAAGGCGCTCGAGACCGGTGACAAGGGCGCCATCTGAGCGATAGTTCACCGAGAGACGGTGGTGTTCGACATCGTTCATGAGCGTCGCGCCAAGATATGAATAGACGTTGGCACCCCGAAATCCGTAAATTGCCTGTTTCGGGTCACCGACAACGATCAGCCGAGTACCGTTGCCGCGCGATCCAAAAAGGCGTTCAAACACCTCCCATTGGACCTGATCGGTGTCTTGGAACTCATCGACAAGCACCACCGGAAAGCGTCGACGGAGCAGATCGATCGCGTGCGGACTCTCGCTCAGCGCGTCGCGAAGCTGGGTGAGCACATCGTCATATGACAACGTGCCGCGTTGACGGCGCCGACGGGCAACCTCTTCGAGGATCTTATCGAGGAGGGCTCGCTTTGCAAGTGCCTCACGAAGGGCATCATTCACCACCTCGGATTCGCCGTCTCGAAGTTCGGGAAGCACGGTGATCCCGGGATTGTTCAACGCGATCTTGGCGAGCTTGACGAGCGTCGATCTCACCGTTGGCTTCAACCCGAGATGCACCACGGCGCTGTCGAGCTGGCGCAGCACATCGACAGACAGCACATCGGTGACGACCTCATTGACGATCTCATCGGTATCATCTTGCAAGACCGCATCGAGATCGAGGCGTGCGAACGAGCCGAGCGTCGACCGAATCTGTTGCGCAAAACTATGAATAGTTGTGATCGTCGAGGTATCGAAATTCAACAGCGCCTGTTCGAGTCTCTTCCGGTGAAGGCCGGAGTCAAACCGGGCAAGGTGTTCGCTTACCTCGTCGCCCTCCTTGAACGGGATCTGACCGGAAAGTGCGCGCACGGTGTATGAAATCCGCTCCCGGATCTTCTCGCGGAGTTCTCTTGCGGCAAGTCTTCCAAATGTCACCACGAGGATCTGATCGATGGTCACGTCGGATTCAGCCACGTAGCGAGTCGCGAGTGCCGCGAGTGCGTAGGTCTTTCCAGTCCCTGCACTCGCCTCGATCGAAACCCTTCCCTCGCGCGGAATCACTCCGACGAGGTCAAACTCCGTTACCTCAACCATCGAACCGCCCGAATCGCTTTGCATCTTGCGGCTTTGGTTGCGGCATCCCTTCGACGACGGTCTTTTCAAAAGTTCCCCACAGATAGTGCGCCAACCTGGCCGCCCTAAAGGGTCCCGTGCCGGGATCAGAATCACGAGCCGGGATGCGCGACAGCTCATCTAACCTGATCTGTCCGAAGGCGAGCACATTGTCGCGATCGAGACCGTCGGAATAGGTGTTGTGTCCACCGCCCCTCCAGTCGGCCTCCTCGACATCGCCAAGATGCATTGCCCTCGAGAGGTTGACAAAAAGCGGAAGCGGTTCGCTCCGGCCAAGTTTGGCGAGTTCGAGGACCGCGCGCATCCCTGACTTGGCGGCGTTCTGGCGAGCATCTTTTGTCTCACCAACAAGGCGAAGATCAACGATCTGAGGACCAGAGGATCCAGTGGCCGGCCGACGGAGCAACACGCTCCTCCAGATCACAACCGGTCGCTCGAGCGTGAGCAACAGAAGATCAAGCCATGGGCTGAGCGCGTCGACTGGCCGCAAATGCGAGAATCTTGCATTCCATGTACCGCACCAGTAAGAACCGCTGGAAGCGACGAACTCTCCCGGGGTCAAGGTTCCATATACACGCCGGGCGGCCTTCCCCGTTCCAAGGGCGCGATCAATGGGCACTGTGGGCCCGTCGGGTGACATCGGATCAATGTCGAAACCGTGCAGGCCATCAATAATCTCGTTGACCTCGCGCTCGATATCGTCGCGAAGGACATCAGCAAAATGTCCGACCGGAAGGGCGCCGCGTGCCCGCTCTCTCTCCCACCATTGAACGCTGTCTGTCTGCCAGCGTGCCCGGTCCGGTTGCCTCATCCTCGTTTCAAGGAGCCGCCGACCGATCGCTGCGCGCTCCCTCGGCTCGAGCGCGACCGGAAGTTCATCGGAGGTCTCGTCGCGTTCGTATGGTCGGTAGATCTGGAGACTCTTTTTGAGAAAACTCCTCACCGGATGAAGGAGGAACTCGCGTAGCTCCTCGATCGTGAAACCCGATTCGTCCCCGTGAAACTGAAGTGGTTGCTCGATGAGCAACTTGGGGCCGAGATCTTGTGTGCGTCGCGCACGAGCTCCCAAGAGAGCTGTCGAGTCGAAGCTCCAGGGACCTTTCCGACCAAGTCTCCCCGGTTCGAAGTTTCGTTCGTCGTAGGACTGACGCGGGTGGAATATCTCTCTTCCTTGGATCCAGAGATCTTGCGAAGCGGGGGCAAGGGTTTGAACGACCGTGTCTTTCAACTCGAGGAATTCGACCGAGCGCGGTGTCGCCAAGTTGGTACGCGGGTCAAAGGCGCTCACCGTGACGATGAGTCGCTGCTGAGCTGCCAAAACAGCCTCAAGAATGGACTGTCTCGACTCGGAACGTTCATCAGGATCGCCGAGCTGGGGCGCAAGCGCCATCACGTCATCACCGTTGACATCCGCATCTTTCGAGGGAGAATCATCGAGACCCAGCAGGCAGACAACTTTGAACGGTATCCAGCGAAGAGGGGTGAGCGAACTGACCGTCACCCCTCCACGAAAGAAATCTGCCCGGCCAGGCGCGCCACGAAGGCCATCTGCCAACACTCGCCGCATGTCCGCAAACGAGACCTCAACGGTGTGCTCCCGCCCCTTGTAAACCAAGCTCGCAGAGATCTGCTCAAGCAGTCGGTGAAGCCCGTCAAATTGCCATGATTCTGCCGGATCGAGTGCAAAGAGGGCGGAGATCGACCGAGCCAGCACCTCACACCAACGTCGGGGCGAACGCGGCAACCGGAACTGTTCGGCCACATCCTCCAACCGGTCAAGCAGATCTCCGAGTTGGCCAGCGATTTCAATCTCCTCGCCCTCGACGCCAAAAGGAGCGATGCCTCCCAGGGCAAGTCCATTCTCGAGGTCATGAGTCGTGACACCGATCAGGAGGCTGTCAACTGCCGCCCTCCAGGTATTGAGCTCATAACGCTCCGAGAAACCCATATCGATGCGATGCTCTGCACTCAAGCCCCAACGAACATTGGTATCGCGGACCCACGTATTTACCCGTTCGAGCGCGTTGTCGTTGAAGCCGAATCTTCTTCGGACGGGATCAAGCGCAAAAAACTCAAGCATCTCCGAGGCGCTGCATCGACCTCCCACGAGTGCAAGAAACGCGTCAAACGCCTCCAAGAGCCCATTCGGACTGCGCAGTGACCGATCGCTCATGTGATAGGTGAATCTCGACGCGTCGCCCGTCGGCGCTTCGCGCGGCTCGCCCGCGGACGGAGCGAGAGCTGTCGACGACTGGCCAAATCCCGCCTCAATAAATGGAGCAAAGTCGGTGATCCTCGGGCACAGTACAACTATCTCCTCCTCTTCGAGGTCGGGATCATCTTGCAAAAGGTGCATGATCGCGTCGCGCAATACCTCTACCTGACGGGCCGGACCGTAACAGGCGTGTACTTCAATCGACCCATCCTCGGGACGAAGTTCAAAGGTTCCATCCGGAGGACGATCGGCCCGGAGGTCTTCTTGCACCCGAGCGAGGAGCGAAGGCTGCCCACGCACATCACTGCGCAGATACTGGGTATCGACGTTTTTGAAATGCGAGAACTCCCGGTTCCTTCGCGCAACAGCGAACAGCGCGGCGCGCTCTCGAAACGGGGATCCCCATGACAAAAGAAGCGGATGATGAAGCAGGTTTTGGGAACAATCCTGGGAACGAAGCAACGAGGTAGTGCCCTGTTCCTGGCTCGCCTTTCCCCCAATTCGTCGGGCCACGACAGGGGAGGGCTCAAGGAAAAAACAGTGCACGTCCCGTTTTGAGGCGAGGGCCTCAATGAGATCGAGAAATCCCCACCCTCCCGGGAGAGAGGTGATGCCAAATATCGAGAGTCGGGGTGGAAGCTCGAGATCGAGCTCACCCGTCCTCACACGATCGAGCAGCGCTCTTACGTGTTCGGGCGGACTTGGTTCCCCGATATGTTCACGCGCGCGTCGCCAGAGTTCCGGCTGCCAGGACAGCTCCTTCGTCAACGCATGACCATTCGCGTCGATATTCCTCCCCGCGCGCCATTCCTCAATGAGCTCGGGGCGATGAAGCGCATACCGGTCGAAAAGATCCGCGATCCTGCGCGCCCGACCATAGGAAGATGCCCCGACCGGCAACCCGGGCATGTTGTGAATCTCGCGATCTCGTGCGTCGATCTCGAGAATCTCGAATATCGTCCAAACCAGTTGGTCGATCTGCCACGGATCGTTATCGTCACCGGAGCGTTCACGCCCAGCTGCTTCAAAGACGAGTTGTCTGAGTTTCCCCGGGAAATTGAACGAGATGTTCGCCGCGATCCCGTCCTCTCGTCCCTGCGAGGATCCGAGCGAACGGGCGAGTTCGAGCTTGGTCCATCGTTGCATTCCAAGGCTCGGGACCGCCACCCATTCGGCGGACATCGGATCCGCAAGTGGTTCGGCGAGGAGATCGGATAGTGCTCGAACGAGCGGCCGGATATCGGAAGCCTCATTCAGGTGCAACATGAAATGACGTTATCGCCTGCATGTGTCATCTGTCATGAACGAAAGGTGCATTGCTGACAAATGTCGTCATCACCATTTGATAGGAGGCGATCCCATCACATAACCACGTACTGCAAACCTGTATCGGCGTCAACTGGAACACTGGTACCAACCCATCGGTTCTTTCCCTAAACTTCGACGTGATGACAATCATCCCAGACGACAAAGACTGGACGTGGGTACTCGAGCGACCCTGTTTGGAATGTGGATTCGACGCGCGCGACATAGGCATGCAAGACATTCCGTCCCTGCTTGGGAAACTTGCCGGTTCCTGGCAAGAGGTTCTCCTTCGAGCAGATGTCGCGCGACGGCCATCCCCGGACAAATGGTCACCCCTTGAGTACTCCTGTCACGTCCGTGATGTATTCCGTCTGTTTGACAAGCGACTCCAGTCGATGATGCTCGAAGATGGTGCGCACTTTGAGAATTGGGACCAAGACCGAACTGCCGTCGAGGATCGTTACGACCTCCGAGTTCCGAGCGTCGTCTCCCGTGAGCTTTCAGACGCGAGTGAGGTGCTTGCTCATCGGTTCGCGCGAGTTGACGGCTCGCAGTGGGAACACAGAGGTCGACGGTCCAACGGGAGCGAGTTTACGGTAGCCACCCTTGCCACCTACTTGGCCCACGACCCAATCCACCACCTCTGGGATGTCGAGGTCACCTGAGATCATCGACGACTCTGCGAAATAGACAGACATCTTCAGGTATTCATCGAAGGACCGAATCACGATCGACCGCTATGGGTCATGAACATCTGAGAGGTTCTTCAGCGCCTCGATCATGAGCTCTCGACGCGCCATTCCAATCGGGCGTCACGAACAGTTTTGCAATCCAACCGAGCCAAGCGCTGTGACTGATGCTGGTCGTCCTCGTCGCGAGTTGCCTGATCGATGATCCAGTGCCATCTGCACGCGAGTCAGATGAAATGAATCGACGTCGCGATGTACCAGAGGGGCATCGTAAAAAAACGGGTAACAACGTCGCACCCTACGCCCCTGATCGCCCTGGCCGCATTGCTCGGACAAGACAATAAGTGAGACGCCAATATTTGATGGATGAGGTAGTTGACACATGAGGTTTCTGATACATAAGACACACCTCGGGTATCGCAAGCTGTTGCGTGAAATGATTGAAACAGATCCAATAGCGCAACCGCAGGTAATCTTGTCGACTTTGCATCGTGAACAAGACGATGCCACCGCCGCAACCGCTCACTGTGCTGCTCGCCATGTTCAATATCTGCGCCAGACAAACGTCTCGTGAGTCTCGGGTGAAAATATCGCTCGAGACCCCAACGTCGTTGAACCCAGAATCATCCGACGCGCGCTTGGCAAACCTGTACGGTAGGGGGAGATGGACCAGAATCAAGGGGGAATAGGTGATGGCGCTCGACAAACAGGTGGCCGATCAACTCGCGGAGGCCTGCAGGATTCTCGGGGCGTGGGACATGACTCACGGCGCCGAGGGACACGTGAGCTACTGGGACGGCGAATCGAATTCGATACTCATTCGCGGAAAAGGATCGGACCAACTCGGGGTTCGTTACACGCGTCCGTCAGACATTGTGGAGGTCGACTTCGACTCCAACACGCTCGAAGGCGGCAGCGCAGGCGTCCGTTCTCCGAGTGAGAGTTTTTTGCACACCTGGCTCTTCCGTCAGAATCCAGAGATTCGCTCGGTCGTGCACATGCATCCTCGCCACGCCATGCTTTTGACGATCTGCGAGAAAGAGATCTTTCCAATGCATGGGCGCATCTACCAGGGAGCACGGCTGGCGGTTGAGGGAATAGATACCTACCCAACGAGCATCACCATCCACGACCATGAAAAAGGAGAGCACTTCGCGCACTTCATGGGAAAGAAGAAGGTGGCGCTGATGCGTGGCCACGGAGTCACCGTCGTTGGATCAAGTATCGAAGACGCAACGGTCCGAGCCCTCGAACTCAATGAACTTCTCAAGCTGACCTATGAGGCCTATCTCCTTGGAGATCCAAAACCGCTACCACAGGGCGACATTGACTATCTCAGAGCAGAGCATCAACCGGACCGGCCCCGAGGAGCTGCCGGTGGGGAGAAGGGAATGCTTGCGAACTACCGCTACTACGCGATGATGAGCGGAGAGATGGCAATCCCCACTGATTGACTTTGGAGAGGCCGGCACATTGCAAGGATCTGTCGAGATGGGCGAGGATATGTCGCACCGCTGACAAGATGACGTGCGCGATTTTTCGATCACAGTCCCTCTAGACTGAACTCGTGTTCGAGACACCGATTAGTTGAGATGACACCAGCTCGAGACGACAACGGCAAGGAAACGAGCGCGTCTGACGAGGAACTGCGACATCTCCGTCGAGAGATCGAGCGGCTACGCAAGAAAAACGAAGAACTCCTCCGGATCATCAACGAACGCGATTTCGAACGGCCCCCTCACTACCTGTAACTCTTGTACCCGTGTTCTTCTAACGAGCTCACGCTGACGATCCGATGTCTTGCAAGAGCGCGAGCACGCGCGAATGCCAATCTCGGTGTTCGGTGCTCAATCCCTCCGCGTGGATCAAACGTCTCTCCTCCCGGAGTCGTTGCGCGACATCCGAAACATTCCCAGGAAGGACTCTCGAGACGATATCGCGAATCTCCTTGGCAAGTGCCGGAGAAGATCCCTGCGTCGATACCGAGACGACGACCTCTCCCGCTCGATGCAGAGCGGTAAAAAAGAATGTCGAACGGTCAGGATCATCGACAACGTTCAACCAGATGCGCCTCCGCGAGGCCTCTTCGACGATGCGACCGTTCACCTCAGGGTCACCAATCGCGGAGACAACGAGCCAATATTTCGCAAGGTCTCCGGCCCGAAAACGTCGAACGGTCAACGATTCGATGCCTGAAGGCATATCTGCAACAACCGATTCGGCGATGACGTCGACCGACGCCCCGGCCTCGAGAAGCTGACGGGTCTTTTTCGCACCCACCCTTCCGGCACCGAGGACGAGCGCGCGACGACCATTCAAGTTGAATGCAAGTGGCAACATCACGAGATCAAGGAGGCGACGGACCGAAGGTCACAAAGATCGAGCGCGGCGACCGCTCCCACGACGATTACTGCTGGAGAGGAGAACTCAAGACTCGCAAGCGTGTCAATCTTGCCTCGCACGACGCGTTGACTCGGTGTCCATGCAGACTCGATCGCGGCAACCGGAGTTTGCGGTGCGAGACCACCACGGAGCAACTGCGCGACGATTCTCTCGCGGTTCGACACTGCCATGAGCAGCACCAGGGTGAGTCGCGGGTCGACGAAACCCGAGATGTCGAGCGTTGATCCATCTTGCGCATGACCGGTAACGATCGTCACTCCGCTCGAAAAGCCACGGTGGGTGACCGGGATTCCCGCTGCGAGCGGAGCACTCAGGGCAGAGGTGACCCCAGGAACGATCTCAAACGAGATACCCGCCTCTTGTAGCGCACGCGCCTCCTCTCCACCGCGCCCAAAGAGAAAGGGATCGCCGCCCTTGAGCCTCACGACCATCGAGTACCTGAGACCCAACGCGACGAGAAGCTCGTTGATCATCGGCTGGGTGTTCGCTCCGCCGGGACGCTTTCCAACATCGATCAGCTCTGCATCATCACCGGCAAGCCGCAACACTGAAGGGTCGATCAGGCGATCATGGACGACGACCTGCGCCTCGGCGAGTAGTCGCGCGCCCTTGCGCGTGATCAGATCAGCCTCACCCGGCCCAGCGCCGACCAGATAGACCGTCATTGTCGCACCGCCCGGGTAAAGAAGTCGCCAAAGGTCTCTCCGGGCAGTCCCTCTGACTTCCATCTGTCGAGGAGCGGTCCGACAAGAGCTGGAATCTGTTCAATCGAGACCTTTTCTTGAAAGAGCGTTGCGAGCCGGTCTCCACGCGCTCCTCCCCCGAGATACAGGTCATAGGTCGACTTCGTCCTTCCAACGACACCGATCTCGGCAACCGCGGGTCGTGCGCACCCGTTCGGGCACCCAGTCATGCGCAGCTGCACTGGACGATCCCCGAGATCGCGCTCAATCAACGCCTGTTCGAGGAGTTCAACGAGATCTGGTAGGCGCCGCTCGGACTCTGCGAGCGCCTGACCACATGTGGGAAGTGCTGGGCACGAAAGCGCGCCTCTCGCAACCGGGCCAAGATCCTCGGTTCGTTCGACGCCGTGACTTGAGAGGATCGCGGCGATCGCGTCACGGTCATCGGAATGAATAGACGAAATAAGGAGATCTTGAGCCGCGGTGATGTAGAAGGTAACGGCAAACTTCTCCGCAATCGACCGGAATGCCGATCGAAACTGCGTCGCCTGGGAATAATCCCTTACCCTGCCAGAGGGAATTCGGACGCCGACCTGATGAGTTCGATCCGAAAGCTCTCGCCAACCGAGGTGATCATCGAGCTCAACCTGTGCCTCGACGAGCGGTACCAGACGCAACGCAAATCCGATTCGAGATTCCACCTCCTTGCGAAAGGTGGAGATACCGAGATCGGAAATGAGGTATTTCATCCGCGCGCGCCTTCGGTCAACTCGGCCGCCGAGTTCGCGATAGGTATCGATCACACCTCGAATGAGTTCGTCGATCTCTTCGTAGGTCGCGAATGCCAATGGCTCTGCGAGACGGGCGAATGTGTCGGGGTTTGCATACGAACGCCCGAGTCCCCCGCCCGCAAGGACGACAAAGCCAGCACCATATTCATCATGCTCCATCGGTATCAGGCCAAGATCTTGCGCGAACACATCGACACAGTTCTCGCGCGGATGGCCAATCGCGATTTTGAACTTCCTCGGTAAATAGGTGGAACCGTAAAAGGCGTGCTCTCTTTCGTCTTCGAATGAGGCCGCCCGATCTCCACTGACGAAAATCTCCCAATGCGCATTTGTTGCGGGCTTCAAGGATCTCCCAAGGTGCGACGTCATCTTCGCAAGCGCACCCGTGGGATCATCGGTCTGAAGCCCCGGACAGGTCACGATATTGCGCACAACATCACCACAGGCTCCAAAAGAGGTCATCAACTCTTCGTGAAGGCCTCTCGCGAGCGTCTTGAGATCAGTCTTCGCAACACCATGAAACTGAACTGCCTGCCGTGTGGTCAGCCGTATCGAACCATCCGCGATCTGGTCCGAGGCGCGATCGAGAGCCAGCCACTGGCCGGTTGTGAGACGACCGCCGGGTATGGCGACGCGAACCATGAACATGTAATCGAGTGATTCCCCATTCTGCGCGCGTGCGCGGCGGGTATCACGATTGTCCTGCGCATAAATTCCATGGAACTTGAGGAGCTGTCCCGACTCCTCGGAGACATTTGGCTCCGAGCCCTGCAGCTGTTCGAGAAGATCGCCGCGAAGCAGTTTGCTCGATCGTTTGATCGCCTCAACCGGAGACTCCCCCACTCCTGACTCCGTCACGAGACTCCCTTTTACGGTCTTTCGACCATGATCCAGATACTTGACTAATTAAGTCAACATTAATACCTGAGTAAATCTATCAAGATTTAGGGAATGTGCAAGTGGTGATTTCGAGCGGCCAAGGACGGTCATTGTGGTCGTCAGCGAGCCGTAATCGCTCTTCTCGGGACTGTGCCAGAGAGAATGCTCGAGGCCCGACGCCGCTCTCGGGGCCCGTCGCCGCTCTTTTCACCAACAGTACCCAGACCCTTCGACTTACACCTCGTCGCCGACAGAGTTCACAGAAAGCTGGGCACGCACGGCGCGCTTTTTCGGCTCAGGCTGTTCGAGGTGTCGGAGAACTTCACCCCAGCGAGCATTGTGCTGCGCCGTTCTTGCAAGACGAAGACCGCTCGACTACGGCGCAATCGAGGACCTTTCTCGAGTCGAGTCTGCCCGCTGAGGCGTTGCCGATTTCCTGCGACTGAGCCAGAACCAAGATCATCTCGTGGCGCGCGACGAATGCAACGCGTCAAACTGGGGACGTTGAGGGTGAGCGCGATGAGTGATCCTGAGTTGAACTGCCGACGACGATGCGTGACTCGGATGACCATGCCACGTACTCTCGGCAACGTTGGGCATCGCCAGAAGGGACAACGTGGACGATGAGAACGACGGGTTTCCTGCCAAACGGTCGACGGCTGTCGTTTCGCCTCGTAAAACGAACGGTGCCGCTCGCCACCGCGCTTCTGCTTGTCAGCGGAGGAATGATTCCAAGCGAAACATTCGCAGCATCAAACACCCTTTCAGCAACCGAAGGGGTCTCGTTCAGTAATCAGCTGGCGACAGTCACCATCACCTGCGCGCTGGTGACATCACCGACGGGCACGATCAGCTGGGGCGACGGCTCCGCCTCATCATCGGCCGAGGTATCGGTTTCGGGCACACAGCTGGTCGTTTCTGGCTCACACACCTACGCCGAAGAAGGAAGTTTCACCGGTAGCGTGAACGGCACCTATCTCTGTGACGGTGTCCATCACGCCTTCACTGCCAGCTTCACGGCCGGCGTGGCCGATGCCCCGCTCAGTGCAACGGCGGCGACGCTACAACCAGTCTCGGCCAGGAGGATTTTCATTAGCCAGATTGGCCTGTTCAGCGACACCAATCCGGCTGCGACGACGGCGGACTTTCGTGCAGTCGTCGCATGGGGCGATGGCGCCGTATCGTCGGCGACGCTCACCGCGAGCGGCAGTCAATTCGTGGTCAGCGGTACCCATAGCTATGTAGAACCGGGCACCTACCGGGTCGAGGTCGGGATCGTCGACCGCGGGGGCGCGCACGTTGGCGACACCGATACGATCATCGTCCGGCCGCGCTCGGGTCTCAAGCTGGACGTGGGCAGGGCGCGCTCCGTGGGAGACGGGACGACAGCGCTTTCTGTTCAACTGCCAGGAAAGGGATTGCTCAACGTTGTACAGGTGGGTGGCCGGAGCGTCTTTTTGTCACAGGTGCGCAAGCGCGTCGGAAAATCGGAGTCCCTCACGCTCATCCTCAAGCCTGACGCTGCCGCGCTGCAGCTGGAACGTAAAGGCGAGCACGTGCATATCGTGGCGCGTCTCACCTTCACCTCACTCAACGGAGCGCGCATCACCAGGCTCATTCCAATCGTGTGGGAGACGCAGCCGTGTGGCTCCAACTTGACCTTCCACTACACGGGATCCGAGCAATCGTGCATCGTGCCCCGCGGGGTGACGCATGTGGAGATCATCGCGGTGGGCGGACGCGGGGGAAGTGGTCCGCCTGGTTGCAACGGTTTCCCGATGTTGAGCGGCGCCGGTGGCTGGGGGGCGCAGGTGATCAGTCCCACCGTTCCAGTCAAACCGGGCGAGCAGCTCTACGTCGAAGTCGGCGGGATCGGTGGCGATGCCTCCTACACCTGCGGGCTGGTTGGGCAGGGAAAGCCGGGGGTTGGTGGCTGGAACGGCGGGGGTAATGGCGCACTCCCGCAGAGCTTCGCAGGAAGTGGTGGCGGGGGTGGCGCTAGTGATGTGCGTACCGCGTCGTGCGCGTCACTTTGTGGCCAGGGCGGCGGCTTTGGCGCACTCATCTCGCTCGGTTCGCGACTGGTCGTTGCCGGTGGTGGCGGAGGTGGGGGAAGTGGCGGCGGTGCGGGCGACTGCCAGCCCTGCACGACAATGGGCGGCAACGGTGGTTTTGAGGGCACCGCGGGTAGCGACGCGAGTGGAACGGGCATCGCTGGAGTCGGCGGCGGTGCGGGCACCAGCAATGCCGGCGGTGGAGGGGGAATTACGGACCCGTACTGCGGGGCATCAGATGATCCACCGCCTTGCACGAGCGGCTCCGACGGACATGTCGGCATCGGCGGCAGCGGCGGCGTCGACCCCTACGGCGGGTACTACTCGAATGGCACCTTCGTCGAGGGCTTTGCGGGCGGAGGAGGAGGCGGAGGCTTTTGGGGCGGCGGAGACGGAGACGGCGGTGAGGTCAGTCAGGCCAACACGGTAGGGGGCGGTGGAGGCGGTTCAAGCCTTGCGCCGGCCGGTTCGGCCATTATTCCCTACCCGGGAGACCCGTACGTGGAGATCATTCCCGGATAACGACAGCCAAACGAGACCTCCTCGGACGGGCCCGGGCTACGATCACGCACCGAACGTATGACAAGGATCAATATCGTTGGCATCGTCATGAAGAATTGGCAAAGACAGATCCGCTCAAGCAGATAACAAGGGGACGCGTGAACTTCATAGGTTCGTTTCGGTCCGTCCTTCGGTTCCGGAAATTCGAATGGAATGCAACGACCAGACGGCTCGTCTCTGCTGCAAGCGTCTCAGATCTTCGGAACATTGCCCAAAGAAGGCTTCCGGCGGGAATCTTTGACTATATCGACGGAGGAGCCGAAGATGAGATCACGCTGGCCAGAAATAGCGCTGACTTTTCATTGATCTCGTTTCGACCAAGGGTACTTGCGGACGTGACGTCGCTTGATCCATCAACCGAACTTTTCGGAAAGAAGATGACCATGCCGCTCATCCTCGCTCCGACAGGATTCACACGTATCGCAGATCCCGAGGGAGAGCTCTCGGTCGCTCGCGCGGCCCAGCGTGCAGGAATTCCCTACACGCTCTCGACCATGGCGACGCGCTCCATCGAAGAGGTCAGCTCAGTTACCTCATCGCCCGCTCGGAACTGGTTCCAGGTCTATGTCTGGCGCGATCGAGATCTCGTCGAGAGTCTCCTTGGGCGAGCCAAGACCGCGGGATACGAGGCGATCGTCATCACCGTCGACACGCCGGTTCTCGGACGTCGCGAGCGAGATATCCGCAGAGGGTTCCTCTTACCGCCAAAGGTCGGCCTCGACACCTTGTTCGAGGGTGCCCGCCATCCGCGATGGACCCTTGATCTTTTGCGCTCCGAGCCGATCGCGTTCTCGAACCTGCGCGGAACTGATGTAGGAGACGGCTCCTCACCGGTCGCTCTTTCAGAACAGGTCAACAGCCAGTTCGATCAGGCCCTCTCGTGGCACGATATTGCATGGTTCCGCAAGATCTGGAACGGGCCGATCGTACTGAAGGGAATCCAACGCGTTGAGGACGCGAAGATCGCAGTCGACTCCGGCGTCGATGCAATTGCATTATCAAATCATGGTGGTCGACAGCTCGACGGCGCGCCCTCACCGGTGTCATTGATCTCCTCGGTCATCGACGCGACTCACAACGCGATACCGGTACTGTGCGATGGCGGGATACGGCGAGGAAGCGACATCGCCAAGGCGATCGCTCTCGGGGCAACGTCATGCATGATCGGGCGCGCGTATCTCTACGGTCTTGCCAGCGGCGGAGAACGCGGCGTGGATCATGCACTTGCGCTACTTCGCGAGGGGCTCCTCAAGACGATGGCCCTCACCGGGTCGCGCTCGATCAATGATTTGACAAAAGATCTTGTCGAGATCCCAAGCTCGTGGTCCTCTCATCAGAGCTGATCCCGGTTCGCCTGATCCACCTCCCCCGCGATTGCCACCTTGGCCACAGATCCGTTCATCGCCCACCCCGTTCGCGCCTTCGCAGCACCGATTGAATGCTCCCTCAGGTCGACCTTGCCATTGAAAGTGCTCAGGAATTGGCCAGATAATGGCCTCACCCGAATACGTGATTATGAACAGACGTGCGAGATGATAGCGGGCATCGCCACAGCGCGATCGGGCCAATAGGTGGTCGCCCGAACAGGGGGAGGGCCAATCATTTGGCCGATCGAGCTAAAGATCGGTGAGGATGCAGTCGTTAAAACCCTCACGAGGAAGACGGGGGATGGCATGAGCGAAAGCGAACTCGTCGACAAACGCGCATTGATCGAACAGCACGAGAACACGAATGCTGAGGATCTGCGCCAACTGTGCATAGAAACACTTCTCGCCTGTCCCGAGGAGCGCGTCTATTTCAAAGATCGAATGGGCCGCAGGATCCTCTCGAGCGCAGGCTCGCTTACCGGGATAGCCGCCAACGGCAGGCCCAAGGACGCGGTCGGAAAAACAGACCATGACGTGTTCAACAAGGTGTTTGCCGACAGCTTGACCGCGGACGATCGGCAGATCATGGCGACTGGGGAGACAATCGTCTGCAAGGTGAAGAGCGTCAAGATTCCCGGGCATGCCGAAATGTGGGTCCAGACCACCAAGATGCCGCTTCGCAGTGCAAGCGGCGAGATCGTCGGGACCTTCGGGATCACCCGTGATCTCACCGCGCAGGTCAAGGCAGAAAGGGCCCTCGAACACCTGGCACGCCACGACGCGCTCACCGGTCTGCCGAACCGGGCGCTGATCCAAGATCGAATGAAACAGATGCTCGCACATGCACACCGCAGTCACATCCACTGCGCCGTCATGTTCCTTGATCTCGACAATTTCAAGGACATTAACGACACTCTTGGCCACCAAGCTGGCGATCAACTCCTCATTGCTGTCGGCAAGCGTCTCTCGAGTGTGGTGCGCGAGAGCGACACCGTCGGCCGCTTCGGTGGCGACGAGTTCGTTGTGCTCGTCGAAAGAGAGTCGATGGGCGCTGGCGCCGAGGTCGTGGCGAAGCGGATCCTCGATGTGCTCAAGACCCCATTCGAAATCGCTGCAAGCGAGATCCCGATATCGATATCAGCGAGTATCGGCATTGTCGAGGCCGATCTACAGACCCCAGAAGAGCTGCTGCGAGACGCCGACATCGCACTCTACCAAGCAAAGGCAGCAGGAAAACATTGTGCTTCGACCTTCGCTGCGAACATGCAGACCGCGGCCCAGGTCCGCCGGATGTTGTTGATCGATCTCGAGCGCGCACTTGAAGACGACCAGTTCTTCCTCCTCTATCAGCCAACCTTCAAACTTGAGACAAACGAGTTCACTGGTGTCGAGGCACTGCTGCGATGGCAACATCCCGAGCGCGGCGTCGTGCAGCCCGATGACTTCATTCCTGAACTCGAAAAGAGCGGGCTCATCGTTCCAGTCGGTGCGTGGGTGCTCAATGAGGCCTGCCGTCAAGGTGCAGCGTGGTGTGCCAAGGGCCATCGTTTCAGCGTCTCGGTCAATGTGTCGGTAAAACAGATCATGCGCGACCGGATCATCGAAGATGTCGAGTTCGCGCTCGCTTCGAGTGGATTCGACCCCTCGATGCTGATCTTGGAACTGACCGAGACCACGCTCATGCGCGACGTCGACGCCACAGTCGCTCGGCTCATCGTGTTGAGATCGCTCGGAGTTCGGATCGCAGTCGACGACTTTGGGACCGGCTATTCCTCTCTCGCCCACCTGCGACAGTTCCCGATTGATATCTTAAAGATCGACCGATCCTTCGTTTCGGGAATCTCAAATTCTGCCGAGTCCGCGGCGCTCGTCCGCACACTTGTTCAGCTTGGACTCGCGCTCAACCTCGAAACGATCGCCGAAGGTATCGAGGACGATGACCAGCGCTCGCGACTTCAGTACGAAAACATCGACCAAGGACAAGGATTCCTTTTCTCAAGGCCGGTCGATGTCGCGTCGATCGACCTACTGATGAACGCTCATCGCGTCTCAGTCCACGCGTCCTCTCAGTAGGCCCAAAGCCTATCGGAAGCACGGGTCAAGACGCCAACCTCGGAGCAAGAGGTTCTGCGCAAGAATTTCCGAGCGTTGATTCATAGTGCCAAGGCTCTGAAGCCACAAGATACTCGCCTTGATCCAAGCGATGGTCGCTGGAGTTGAGCGCATCGATAACTGTGGCGTGTTGCGTTCAAGGGCGACGGCGTGTCTTATCTATTGCGCGATGCCACAATCCACACTTGGCACCTTCCTTCGCACAGTTACCTTTTTGAGACCTACCAATGCCCCGAGGATCTCATTAGGGTAAGTAAGGAGGACGAAGGTACTTCTTGTCTTTTGGATCACACCTCAAGCTTTAGGCACCTTCGTCACCTTTTGGGTGATCCTGCAAAAGAATCTGCGCCGGCAACCCCCCGTTTGAAATCCGAAGAACGCACATTTCAGCGGGTGGACCTTATGGGACGGCTTTCAAACCCTCCTGAGGCAACCAAAATTCTGATTTTACAGGGATCAACTACGTTTAATAAGCACAACGTTGCCTTGTGCGGGGCCACGAAACAACCCATCGACGATGAGCTTGTCGTCCCAACTGAAGAAGAGGGACGGCTTTCAAACCCTGTCCAACGACGGCTGACGGACGCAAACATTGGACAACTCGTCGAGGACTATGTCGGAGGGCTGTCCGTCAACGCACTTGCTCGCCGATTTGGAATCCATCGCACCACTGTCATGAATCATCTCGAATCCCGCGGGGTCCAACGCCGCCGGAATGTTCGGAAGCTTTCTGCCACCAAGGTCGCCCTGGCTGCGGGACGTTACGCGAATGGTTTATCGCTCGCGTCAGTAGCGAAGGAATTCGGAGTGAGTGAAGCTACACTCACTCGCGAGTTCCACGCCGCCGGTATTCCTATCAAACCTCGGCGAGGTTGGTCCTAACCGGACAAACCTCGAACCAAGTTATTCGACAGAGACTCGATAATTTGCACAAGATCATTCAAGATCATCTTCGGTGAGCAAAACCTACGGTGTGAAAGGATGGCCTTTCGCGTAGATTTTCACTTGAAACTAGTCACCGACCGCAAGTACTCGTAAATATGTTGTCGCGGCCCTCTAAGGACGATCGTTCAAGAGTCAGCGTAATGGTGTTGTGGCTTCACCACGATGAATCGCGAAGAAGGTGGGGCAAGTGCGACTGCTCGTTGTGCTGAATGGGCAACATGTGAGAGGTGGTTGCGACACGGAGTGCTGGCGCGCAATCAGGAAGATTGATTACTCTGAAGGTCCGGTCGACGTGACCCACAGCCTGGTCAAGGCGAGCGACCTGCTCATATGCTCCAATGACAGACCAACCGTCGGTTGGAGCGCCAAGAAGGAATGTGACGACGTGAGCGACACGACGATGCTGCGCCTGTTGGTCAAGGCGTTTAATGCACACGATTTGGATCGGATTCTCGGGTTTTTCTCTGAGGACTGCGTTTTGGAGACTCCACGCGGTTACGAACCTTGGGGCACGAGGTTCACGGGGCGAGAGGCGGTGCGAAAGGGTTTAGCCGCTCGCTTTGAGGGATTGCCAAATGTTCACTACGCCGATGACGAGCACTGGTGGTGTGGAGATCACGTTGTCTCTAAATGGCTGCTGACGGGCACTTCGATTACTGGCGAGCAGACGTGCGTCCGCGGGTGTGACCTGTTCGATCTCGCACCTGCTGGCTCGATTGCGAGGAAGGATTCATATTGGAAAATCGTCGGTTAACCGTCGCCACGTTGGTCGGTGACTGCCGGCGAGAGGTCATTGAAGATGTCGATTGCGATGATGAGGGTTTAAGGCGCTTGGCGACGATCGACGCAAGCTCCTCGACCTCTACTTCAAGGGCAAGATCAGTGAGGACTTCTTCCGCGAGGAGGAGACGCTCCTAGCGACCGCCATTGAGGCCGTGCGCCACGAAGCCACCGCGCTTAGCGAGGAGGCCCGGGCTCAGACTGACCTAGAAGCCCGTTTCGAGGAGGTCGCGACATTGCTCAGCACCCTGGACATTGAGACGTTATGGGAGGCCGCCGAAGACCGCGAGAAGCGCGTCATCATCGCGAATATGGTCGAGTCGGTGACCGTGTTCCCCGACCACCTGGAGGTCAAAATCGTCGGAAGTCCAGCCCTTCACGTGCTCTACTCTGAGGTCGGGCTCAAGGGGTCGGAGAACGTGCAAGTTGGTGACCCGACGCAAACCCGCACGCGAACTGTTGACGAACGTTTTGTGCGGGACATGCTTTAAGGAGGGGAAAGAACGTAGTAGCAACGTGATTGGGATTTGGGCTCGACTACAAGGAACTCTTCTGGAACTGACGCGTTGGCGATAGAGGTGTCAGACCGAACTGATGAATTATGCGTCAACTCGGAAAAACCTTGGGAACTCCACGGGCGCTAACGAGCACTAAACAACGGGCAACAGCCGTCGCTACTGGTCAACTACAAACTCTTGTAATCATTGGGTCCTAGATGAATATCCTTGGAGCGGCGACGAGAATCGAACTCGCGTTCTCAACTTGGGAAACTGATGCTCTGCCGCTGAAGCCTGCGAAGCCACGATCGTACTTCGCGCGGCACCTATATCCGCAAATGCGCCCTACGGCGTGGTGAAGCTCGTCTGGCCCGAGCCCGCCGCGTAGCCGGAAGCAGTCACCGTTGCTTGGGCGCACCAGGAACCCGCCGACTTCGTGGAGAAGGTGAAGGTCACTTGGCCGTTGTTGCCCGTGGTGCCAGTGCTAGACGCGGCCAGCGTGCCTCCACAGGCTTCTGCGTACACGTCCATCGTGACCCCCGCGCCCCCGATGCCTGCGCTGGTGCTGTCAGTTGCGCTCACGGTGAGCGGCACCTTGTAGCCCTTGCCCCTCGGTGACACCGTGCCAGCGGTGACCGATACGTTCATGGTGCCGGTCGAAGCGACCGTGGTCGTGGTGGTCGACGTCGTGGTGGTCGACGTCGTGGTGGTCGACGTCGTGGTGGTTGTCGAGACGTTCCCGAAAAGCCAGCTGCCACGGCCCGAGCAGAGGTCGTATCCGGTCAGGCACGACGCGCCATTATTACCCACGGTGATGTCGCGGAAGTTGATGTTGCTCCCGTAGACGTAGGCGGCGTTAAGGACCTGGCCGGCGTCAGCGGACGCCCCCGCCCACATGGGGGTCGAGGCGCTAGTGCCGCCCACGGTGAACCAGCCCGACTGGCCGTAGTACGGGGTGGAGTCGTAGACCGAAACGCCGGAGTTTGGGTCGGCGTCGAGGGCGACGTCGGGCGTGGCGCGCTTGCCGTTGCAATTGACCTGGGCGTACTGGGAGAACGACGACTGTGCGTCGGTCGCGGTCTCGTAGGCGCTGCAGCCACCGCCCCCGCTCGACCAGCCGGTCTCGGAGAGAAAGCTCCCGTCGCTCGCGAAATTGAGCGTCGTGCCACCGACCGAGATGACATTGGGTGAGCTGGACGGGTACTCGGCGGGCAGGCCGCTGTCACCCGCCGCTACGAAGAAACTGACCGGTGCACCGTTGTAGGAGCCGGTGAAGTAGGAGTCGTAGGCGCTCTCACCGCTCGACTCGCCGCCGCCCCAGCTGTTGGAGACGTACGAGGCGTGACCCTTCGCGTAGGTCTCGGCGGCCATCAGGTTGGTGAAGCTGTTGGACGAGGCCTCAACAAGCAGGATCTTGGCTCCCGGGGCGATCGCGTGTGCCCACTCGATGTCCAGGCTGATCTCGAGGGCCCAGCCGGAGTTCGACTTCGGGTAGGTGATCCCGCCGGTCTGGTTCACCTTGGTGAAGCAGCCATTTGATGTCGTGCATGGCGGCAAGCCGAACTGGGCAGAGAAGGTGGAGAGGTCGCTCGCCGCGGTCGGGTCGTCGTAGGCGTCGACCAGCGCGATGGTGTAGTTGTTCCCCGCCCCCGACGTGACGCCTGGGAAGCCGTACACCGAGTCGATGGTCAACGGCGAGAGGCCGGTGGGCCCCGCGGACGCGAGCGGGTTGCCTTGGGCGTCGGTCACTACGAGCTCCTGGCAGTGCGCGAAGCCAGTGGGCACGGCCGGACAGACGGCCCGATAGTTGGCGTGTGCGTTGACGGCCGCGACCGGCGAGGAGGAGAGCGTGAGCGCCACGAGCGACGCGATCAGTGCAGCTGCTCCGCCCACGCGAGCAACAATGCGGCGACGGAACATCGTGACCTCCCCATGGCCTTCGAACCCCTCGAGTCTAACAGTGGTGCGGTGCATTGTCTAGGTGCGTGGGCATCATCCTCTGATCCACCCCTTCGTCCGTCATCATATGATCGCTGAAGATTCGCGATTTTCCTTGGCATCGACGATACTTGTGTCATGGCAAATGATCTTGTTGGCAGTGATCTTGTTGAGGCAGATGGCCAGCTCTTCGAGGTGGCGATGGGTCCTGCGACAGAGGCGGCAACGCCGTCTTGTGTGACCGAGAAGACCTTCCGCCACTACGACCAGTCCCAGCAGTTCCTCATCCCGCCCTCGCTCGATGACTGGCTGCCAGGTGACCATGAGGCAAGGTTCATCTCCGAGGCCGTCGATGATCTGCTCGACCTCTCGTTGATCTATGCCTCCTATGCAACAGCCGATGGTGGGCCTCCCTACGATCCTACGATGATGCTGAAGATCCTGCTCTATGGCTATTCGATCGGGGTGACCTCGTCGCGAAAGATCGAGCGTTGCTGTGTCACCGATGTTGGGTTTCGCTTCTTATCTGCGAACCAGACACCGGACTACCGTTCGATCGCGCGCTTTCGCCGTCGCCACCTTGGCGCGCTTGATGACCTGTTCACTCAGGTGCTGGCGCTGTGTGCGACAGCTGGACTGGTCAAGCTCGGCCGTGTCGCACTCGACGGGACCAAGCTGCGGGCAAACGCCAGTCAACACAGGGCAATGAGCTATAACCACCTTGTGAAAAAGACCGAACAGTTAAGGGCCGAGGTCGCAAAGATCCTCGCCGAGGCAGAGGAGATCGACCAGGCCGAGGACAAGGAATTCGGCAAAGACTGCCGGGGTGACGAGATCCCAGCAGAACTTGCCCGACGAGAGACGCGTCTTGTCAAGATGCGCCTCGCGATGGACGAGATCGAAGCCGAGGCGAAAGAGCGGGCAGCTACCAAGGCGGCCGAGCAGACAACCCAAAGAGGCGCTGACGAAGACGAGGTGGCGAGGGCGACCGAACAGGCCAGACAGAAGGCCACACCAAAGCCAACAACCCAGCGCAACTTCACCGACCCTGAGTCACGCATCATGAAAAGCGCCGATGGCTCGTTTCATTATGCGTTCAACGCGCAGGCGGTCGTCGATGAAAAGAGCCAGGTCGTCATCGCCGGTGTCGTCACCCAGGCGGCGACTGACATCAACCAGCTCACCCCGATGATCAAACAGATGCAAGATGAGCTTGAAACCGCTGGGATCACAGGCCACCCAAAGGTGCTGCTCTGCGATGCCGGTTATTGCTCGGCGGACAACCTCGAGGCACTTGCCAGCGCTGCGCACCGACTCGACGAGCGAGAGGTAGATGTAAGTTGTTTCGCCCCTCGCCTTGCGCGTGGTCTTGACGAACATCACTCCTAATAATAGAAGAGTCAGTTGATCAAGTCGTGAATATGTCGCCGCTACATTTCTGAAAATACTGGAAGAATCCTGAACAGATTACTTGATCACAAGCTTGTGGTCCTCTGGAATGGCTCCAAAAGTGTCAAAGTCCGGTCGGATCGCTTGGAGAGTGAATTTCGGACGTTCGTGGTCGTTGCGTGATGGCAACGTCGTCGACGGTGTCCTAAGTGCAATTTTCGACCATACAAAATGGCTCACAGGGTGCGTTGAGGCGCCACGATCCGCTCGTGGGTAACGCTGAGGTTAATGTGGCTCGCCAAACACTTCGATCTTCACGGACAACGACGGATTCTTGAAGTTCTTGCCTTGCGGGTTTGAAAGTGCGACTGAAGCTGCCTGAGCGATCGGACCTTGAAAATATCCTTTAACCTCGATCAACGTTGTGATTTTAACAACGAGTGGAGGTAACGCGACTATGTTCGAACCCACTTGCGCCACTGTGTATCAGGTAGAACACAGCGACTAAACGACCAAGATGAACCACACCGAGCCTGAATTGCGTCTCATTCGCGGTCTACTCAAACCCCGCGAAGCCCGCGCATTGCGGAGGTTAGCGACGAGTGCTGTCATGAACGCAGCTGCCGCTGGGATACACGACTTGGTATGTGCCCTATGCCCCCTTCGTTGTTCAAAGCGATGGCACGAGGCGCCGCCAGCGCTCCATGACGCTGAAGCCAAGACGTTCATAAACACCTTGGACCTCGGGGCTCGCGGTGAGCACCCCGAATCCTGCTCCGGCAGCGCAACCGTGGGTTAGCGCTCGCGACGTCACCGCCGAGCCGTAGCCCCGCCCGCGTGCCTCAGGAACCGTTCCTACCGCGAAGATGCCCACGGCGTCGCCGGCTACTACCGACATAGCGCACGTAACGGACACCCCATCCACTTTGCCGAGGTGCCACTGGATCCCCTCGCACTTGAGGTGCGCGGGGTCCAAGAGCTTTATGGCGCTCGAGGGCAGCGTGTCGAAGGCAGCACCGCGCACCTCGGCGATCGCGAGATCGTCTTCCGTGCGGCGCGTGCTCAAAGTGAGCTCGGGCGGTTCCGGACCCTCGACGTCGTGGGCGGCAAGTGACGTCGCCATCAAGAGCGCCTCGTCCTCCGCGAAGAGCCCCAGGTCTCGCAGCGATTCATCGACTTCCGCGGGCACACTCGGCCGGAGCCGTACGCACCACGACACTCCGCTCGTGGCGAGCCTTACTGCAAGCGCAGTCGCATCCTCGGGGGCAGCGGTCGCGTCGAGGCCATATATCCCGTTATAAGGGCGCCCCGGCAGCGTGGTCATCAGTGCGAGTAAACCCGGCCGTGAGTCGCGCCAGGCGCCAGTTCGACCGCGTGATATGCCCTCGCATGCCGCAAGCATTCCCGTTGCCGCCTCATCTGCATTCGGCGTCCAATTCCGCATGAGTTCGAGGCTAACTGTTGCGAGCTAATTGGCCCAGCAGGCCACCACCATAATTTCCAGAGATGAATCGGGGTTCGAACAAGGCGAATACCAATTTCGAGCGATCGGAAGTGAGGAGGCGGAATTCATCAGGTATGACGTTGTAGTTTTGACAACACTCTGTGGGCGCTGAGGTGGGCGTTACAGGACTCGAACCTGTGACCTCAGCCGTGTGAAGGCTGCGCTCTAACCACCTGAGCCAAACGCCCGTACTTTATACCCTTGACCTGCACTTTTCTGCTAATTATTCGTCATTAATCTCGAGCACAACGCTCCTACAGCGCTAAACTATACGCAATGACAATCTCCGAATCCGCCCATCGCCAGCGCAGTAACTCTACTTCTCCCCCGCTGCGTCGCGTGCCACGCGAGGGCCAGCTTGGTCAACTCATGCGGTCATTCGACCGGTCACTTCGTGCGCTCAATCGTTCAGCATCCACCCGAGATCAGTACCTTATGTCCGTCGGCCAGATGGTGGATTTCTTCGCCGCTCACGGGATGCCAGACGAGCCAACCAAAATCACACGCGAACACGTCGAGACATTCCTCGCGGAGTTTGCCGAGACGCACATGCCTGCGACAGTACAAACCCGTTACAAGTGTCTACGGCTGTTTTTTTCATTCCTGCTCGAAGAGGGTGAGATCACTAAGCATCCAATGGCCAACATGAAACCACCGTCGATTCCCGAAACACCGGTACCGGTCTTTGGCGCTCCGCAGCTTGCAGCGTTACTCAAGGTTGCTGACGGTCGAGGCTTTGAGTCCCGTCGTGATACTGCAATTCTTCGATTGTTCATGGATTCGGGAATGCGACGCGGGGAGATGGCCGGCCTCAAGGTTGAGGACATTGACTTTGAGCAAGATGTCGCTTACGTCATTGGGAAGGGCTCGCGTCCTCGTGCCTGCCCGTTTGGAGCTAAGACCGGCCAAGCCATCGACCGCTACCTCCGGGAACGTACGAAACGACCTGAGGCTGCTCTCCCCTGGCTCTGGCTCGGCAAGCGTGGTCAGCTTTCGGCTTCGGGCATACGCCAGATGGTCCGACGCCACGGTGAACTTGCCGGACTTGGTCTCATCATTCCAAGCACCACACCACCTGGGACCCCTACGTACCGCGCTCTTGAGAAGTACTGAATCATGAATCAATCTCCTTTCACTGCACCAGCATCATCGCTGGGCCACAAAGGATCGATCGGTTTCGCCATTTGCTCGTCACGGGTCGCGAGGCGACCAATAAGGCCCGCGAGTCAACACACCCTTCCCTCGCCGGGAATTCTTCTCGGACACCCGATCATACACGTCAATTGCCAGCATCGCTGATTTTGAGTTCCGGGGACGCGGTCATTTGCAAAGTAGCCGTGGGACCCCGAGCTGATCGAGGATGATGTCCGGCTGACGAGCGAGCTCGGGGGTGGCGACTGGAAGTCCACAGATCGGTAGGCCGCGCGGCCCATGATCGCACTAATCGCGGTCGCCGTCGCGGAGGTGGATGAAAAATCAGGAGCTAAAATCCGGGCGGCTCGTCACTGCTTTTGTACACCTTGGGTTGGCCGAAGGCAACATCTGGCAAGCAGCGAAGTGTGGCAAAAGCGTAAAATCAACAGCGCATAACTTTGCCAGTTTCGCCCCGTCGTGAGGTGCATTTATGCAGGTCAGCACACCGTTCGCAGCTCAGGACGTGTGAAGGCTGCGCTCTAATCACCTGAGCCGGACGCCCACAACTGCAGATTCTCCATGCCGTCGATCGTCTCAGGACTTCGATAGATCACAACGTCAAATCCTATCTCGTGCTTGCGGGAGATGTTTTGGTGATGTGCCCGTTGGCAAACCCGTGGCGACCAGTCCTTCGAACCTGTCCGAATCGAATGACTATGACGGTCCGCAGACGAAATTGACATTCTTCCTCATGTTGTCGACAACATTGTAGGGTCCTTGGACCTTGCAATTGAGTTTCTCGATGTCGTGCGCGTAGAACGTCGCGAACAAAGTGAGTTGAGCATTATCCAGCGTCGAGGTCTCCGGCACGCTAGCTGAATACTTGCCGCTTGGACTAACAACAATGAAGCTCGGCTGAACAGTGTTATTTCTCGTTCGAAGTCCTGTTCCAGCGGAATCACGAATGGTAGAGGTGAGAAGTACTACGCCTGGTTCGGTGGTCTGGTGTCCAATCGTATTTCGAATGAAGACCGTGCCCGTAGCTGTGGCATATGGGGGAATCTTCACGGGGGGCTGATTGGTCACCTCATTCGCTGGCGGAGCGACCGCGTGAACCGCAATACCGAAGTTGGACATTGTGATCGTAATAATCGAAGTTACAAGGTGTGATTTCGCCGGATTTGATGTTGTCGAGAAACCGTTCAACACGTGCTGAGTAATCATCGTCTTGAACTGGAGCCCTCGTCCCTTTGCATCTACCCAGATGTCCATGGGGAAAGTGAGCAATGGCAAGTTTGTCCGCGCGTCGAGTGCCGAGTACGCGGGAAACTGCCAAACGGGAAAGTCCTTTTCTCCATTTTGTTCGGCGGTTATCAGCTTGAGACGGCTGATCGTTGCGCTGTATTCGGTTGTGGGGATACCTCCGACGTTTGACTGAGTGAGTCTCTTGACATCCCCGAAAGCAACTTCTTTAACGTACTGAAGGCTGTTCGCAGGATTGTTGATGGAGGAGATGAAAACTTCACCAGCTGAGACCTTGGAGGCACTCCACCGTGTGGTTTGGGTCGAGGCGTTGAGGTAAGTCAACGTGTAGGAGACACCGTTGACGGTCATGCCTTGGCTGGCATCTGGCTTCGTGAGAAATTCTGCGGAGAAGGGAGGCCGGAGGGTCATTGCTTACTTTGAGAGACTCGGTGTTTGCAAAACACCGTTTATTCGTTCCGAACGAGAGACGGTCAGAATCTCGGACTGTGGCTCAGATGGCGCACTTGCGTGTCGTGCTGTTCGATTCATTTGAATAGCTAGAGAAGCTGACACCGATAGTGGTCTCGCAGTTGCGCCCGCCGGATTCATGCCAAGCGCTGAGAGTCCTGCGCTAAGTATCGCAACCAAAGCAAATCCCCGACAAATCTGCATTTGGCGATGTCTGTCCTCAAAAGTCACCCACGACCCCTCCCGCAATGGATACCGACATTAACAAGACGTGCCGGCAGGCACTTGAACTCGGTTGAGAGGTATTCGATCGACTACGCAAGACCGTAGGCTCTTTGGTTGCTACGCCATATTTAAGTTCGGCGTATCGGGTTTACCAACAGACACATCGCCGATTTTTTAGCTCAGCGACCTGCCCGCGTCGAAGCGTCCCTGCAATATGCATTTGATGTGTATCTCCCTCTCGCGTTCCAAAAGTTGTGGAATTAGTTGGGTCAACCGACTGCTCGACAAGTTCCGCCGTAATCGCCTGAGCTCGCCGTTTCGTCAACTCGACATGGCTGCACCTCGCTCTTGGCCCTGTCACTCCCTGATTCACTCCCGTCTCCTCGTATCTCCGGTGACAAAGTGAAACCGATAGCCTGTACCCGTGGAAAACCCCGAGACAGCAACGCCCTCCCCCCACACCGACCCGAAGCGTCGATCCTTGGCCGACATCGCCAAGGAGCTGTGGCACCAAAAGCCGGGCCCACGTCAGGTCAAGGCATCGAGCACTCCCATTACGACAAAAGAGATTGTCAACGGGTTGGATCGGCGCGAGCTTCTCGTCGGCTCCTTTTTGACGACCCTCGCACTCGTTCTCGCAGTCTTGGGATATTTCAACGAGAGATCCTCTGCTACAAAGAGCATCCACGCGAGCGCGAACGATTTCCTCATTACGATGCTGATCGGCGCCTGCCTGATGGCGCTTGGACTCTTCCTGCGACGGCGTGCCCTACTCGGATTCGCAGCCTTTCTTTTCGGGCTTGAACAGGCCACATTCCAGTTTCTTCCGGGCGCGCTGATCTATCTCGCATTCGGAGGCTGGTTGATCTATCGCGTCATGCAAAAGGGCAAGGCGGACCGCGCCGCAGGGGTCGATCGAGGAACGGTGGACTATGGACCGAGCGGTAAGGGTGCAATCCCTCGGCCTTCGAAACGCTACACACCGCCGAAGAGCAGCAATCGTCGCTCGTCCTAGCAATGGTCCATAACAAGAGCGACGACGCACCGGGTTCGCAGACGCGGCAACGGACATCAAATTCTGGTTCGAAAAAACCCAACCTCGGCGTGCACTATGACACGGAGTGGACCCGCACTCGCGCCGCAACGATTCTGCGGAACTTGGTCTTCTCGACCGTAATCGGGCCCGTCTCGAGGTTCATATGTTCGCCGTCACTCCACGGCCTCGAACAAATCAACGCGGAATCGCAGCCGCTGATCTTCGCGCCGAATCACGTCAGCCACTTCGACACGCTCGCGTTCCTCTGCACGATTCCCCCGAGGTACCGCAAGAAGCTCGTCGTTGCAGCAGCGGTCGACAATTTTTTTGACAAGAGATGGAAGTGCCTCTTCTTCTCGCTCTTCCTCTCGACGATCCCGGTAGAGCGCACCCGTACCAACAGAAAGAGTGCAGATATCGCCGCGGCGCTCATCGAACGGGGATACAGCCTGTTGATTTTTCCCGAGGGCGGAAGAAGCTTCACCGATGAGATGATGGACTTCCATGGCGGCGCGGCCTATCTCGCCAAGCGATGCTCGGTCCCGGTGGTGCCCGTCTACCTCAAAGGCGTGAGGAGGATTCTGCCGAAGGGATCGTCACGCGTGCACCGCGCACCGATCGATGTCTTCCTCGGTCCGGCGCTGCGGCCCTACCCTGGACAAAATGGGGAAAAACCCGAGGACGCGCGCCGCTTCATCATCCGTATCCAGGACGCGATCGTCGAGCTCGGCGCCAAAAAGGCCCAGGCGTCCGGCGACGCTTCCGCTCAGGGCTGACGAACGCAACAATCTCAGGTGGACGGTGCCGATCGCCCGGAACGGCTGCTGATCGGACCAAATCCGAACCCAGAGATGAAGAAAGGGCCGGAGGGGGGATCCGGCCCTTTCTTAATGACTCTCCAGAGTGTGGAGGGGGGATCCACTGAACTCTGAAGTACGTATCTAGTATGCGGGATCACGCTGTATGCGTCAAACACATGGCATAGATACTTGCTATCATTTAGAACGATGGATCTTCGCCAGCTCAATGCCATCGTCGCCATCTCCGAACATGGCTCCTTCTCGGCCGCCGCGGAGGCTCTCGCAACCGTGCAGTCAAATGTCTCGACGCACATCAAAAAACTCGAACGCGAACTCGGCATGCCACTCATCGATCGCTCGACAAACGGGCTCACCGAGGCGGGCCAACTCGTCGTCGATCGCGCCAGGCGAATCATCAACGAGCTCGACGCGATGAGTTCGGATGTGACGGCGCTTACCCAGCAGGTTGTCGGCACCGTCCGTCTCGGAGTGATCGGCACGGCCGCGCGTTGGCTCGTTCCCCAGCTCATTGAACTCGCGCCAACCCGGCATCCGATGCTACACCTCGTCTTTATCGAAGCCTCGACGCTTGGCCTTGACTCGCAGCTCGCGTCGGGACAGGTTGATCTCGGCGTCCTCGGGCTTCCCGCGTCGGGAACCGAAGTTCGAACCTTTCCCCTTTTCGAGGAAGACCTCGTTCTTGTCGTACCCCAGTCGCATCCAATTGCCAGACAAGAACTCGTCCACCTTACTGACCTACGCGGACTTCGACTTCTCCTGCCGACGAAAGGCACCTCATATCGCGACGAGCTCGATGCGATCACCAAATCACTCGGTTTTACCTTGGAGCCACACGCCGAGACCGACAGCATCAGACTGATTGCATCGCTCACCTTCGAAGGTGTGGGATTTGCCATCTTGCCCTCAGGCGCTCTCTCGGCACGACGCGAGGGCGAATGGGCGCAGATCCCGGTGGAGGGTCTCGCACCGCGTCTTGTCGGCGTCGCCCAGAGACGCCGGGGACTCCCCGGTGCCCCCGTGCGCGCCGTGCTCGAGATCCTCTACGAGATCGTGCTGCAAAGCGACCGAACGCCAAGGGGCGTCCGGTCATTGATCACCTCGGAGTTGATCGACCGCTCCCAGAGCCCGCATCATTGAACTGCACCGCGCCGACCGAGGATTCGCCTAGGTACTGTCCGTGCTTCCACTACCAGGTCCGACCAGATCGGCCTCGCGCCGCATGAGCCACAGTGTCGGTCCGTGCTCTGGAGCTTGTACCACACGTTCGACATAAAACCCAAAGCCCTGGTAGAAACCGACGTTGTGCTCGCTCGAGCACTCCAGATACGTTCCGGCTCCAAGTCTCCTCGCGTCGGCGAGGAAGGCCTCCATGAGCAACGCTCCGTATCCTCGCGACTGTGCGCTCGGAGAGACTCCAATCGTTCCGAGATAGAGATGGGGCTCTTTTGGATGGTGCCCAACGAGCGTCCGCGTCAATTGCCGCGCCGATCGGAGTCGCTCGCCTAGCAGCAGCGGAATCTGAAGGTGTGCAATGCGGTCATAGATCGAAAGCGGGCGCGACCATGACCTGATCCACATCGCGGTCGCCTGAAAGTCTGCGGTACTCATCACCACGCCGCGGGGAAGATATCCATGGCGCAGCTGGATGGAAAAGAATGTCGCCAGGTCACGTATCCGCCTTGTCTGCCTCGCGAACAGCCATACGGCGACCGGATCATCATAAAAAGCCTCTGCCAGCGACTCTCGTATCGCGCCGACATCCTTGGCATGCGCACGCACGATCTCGGACACGTCGCGATGCTAGCGGCAAGGCATCTCGCGCCCGAAAGTGGCCACATCGTTCCTACGAAACGCAGCCGAGGGCGAGATTTTGGCGTTGGAGGCGACACGTGCAAGCGGTAGTTTGGAGATATGACGACAAGCTTCTCTGTGAACTTTGATTACCGTTGCCCATTTGCCCGCAATGCCCACGAACACGTTGTTGCTGCCGTGCGAGCAGGGGCGGACTACGACGTTGCCTTCAAGGCATTCTCGCTCTCCGAGGCGCACACCGCCGAAGATGGCATCTCTGCCTTTGAAGACCCCGCACGCCGACCGGATCTCCTTGCACTCGCTGCGGGGGTTGTCGTGCGCGATCACCTCCCGGAAAAGTTCCTCGACGCGCATCTCTCGCTCTTTGCAATTCGACATGATGACGGAGACGATCTGCGCGATGAGGCTGTTGTCCGCAGTGCTCTTGCACGCGCAGGCGTCGACGCACAGTTCGTCTTCGATGAGATCGAGAGCGGCTGGCCCCTCGAGACCGTTCGCGCTGAACACGAGACATCGGTCAAGGAGCATTCGGCATTTGGTGTCCCCACCTTCATCGCAAGCGATCAGGCAGTCTTTGTCCGTTTGATGACCCGCCCAGATGGTGACGGTGATCTTGCCAGACGCACAATCGACCGAGTGCTCGATACCCTTACCGGCTACCCCGAGATCAACGAGTACAAACACACATCGGTTCCGCGTTAATCAGTTCAGGCGGTTTGCTGAACAACACAAAAGAAAGAGGATGGAGACTTGAGTCGTCCATCCTCTTTCCTGTCGTGATCTGCTGTAGCTATTTGATGACCGGAAGATCCTCGTCAAGCTCGATCGGATCATCATCGCCGATACCGGCTCCGATCGGAACGTCGATTGCGGGAACCATCGTTGCCTGACGGATCCGCTCGTCGATCTCAATGACCAGTTCAGGATTGTCACGGAGGAACTGCTTGGCGTTCTCTCGACCCTGACCGAGCTGTTCGCCCTCGTAGGTATACCAGGCCCCAGATTTCTTCACGATTGAAAGATCGACTGCTACGTCGAGAATCGATCCCTCCCTGCTGATACCGGTTCCGTACATAATGTCAAACTCGGCACTCTTGAACGGCGGAGCGCACTTGTTCTTGACAACCTTGACCCGGGTGCGGTTCCCGACAATCTCGATACCGTCTTTGATCTGCTCAACGCGCCGGATATCAAGACGTATGGAGGCGTAGAACTTGAGCGCACGACCCCCCGGAGTGACCTCGGGTGATCCGTAGATGACGCCGATCTTCTCTCGCAGCTGATTGATGAAGAGTGCGATCGTCGAGGAACGGCTGAGAGTCCCCGTTAGCTTGCGCAGTGCCTGGGACATGAGCCGTGCCTGAAGACCAACATGCGTGTCGCCCATCTCCCCTTCGATCTCTGCACGGGGAGTGAGCGCTGCGACAGAGTCAATGACAATGACGTCAATCGCGCCTGAGCGGATCAGCATGTCGGCTATCTCAAGTGCCTGTTCACCGGTGTCGGGCTGGGAGATCAAAAGCTCATCGATATCAACGCCAATCGCCTTCGCATAGACCGGGTCAAGCGCATGCTCGGCGTCGATATAGGCACACGTGCCGCCGTTGCGCTGGGCCTCGGCGACAACGTGAAGTGCGAGGGTGGATTTGCCAGAGGACTCGGGTCCATAGAGCTCCACAATGCGGCCCCGGGGTAGTCCGCCTATGCCAAGAGCAAGATCGAGTGACATGGCACCAGTGGAGATCGATTCGATCTGCAGGTGGAGGTTCTCCCCCATCTTCATCACCGAGCCTTTGCCGAATTGCTTTTCGATCTGGCTCAGTGCCGCATCGAGTGCTTTGTCCTTTTCCATCTGCTCTCTCTTTCGCTGTCGATCACCGTCGGGCCGAAATGGGCACTTGGTCGTCTTTCAAGTTACGACCGAGCTGTGTCAGTCCACGAGGTCCGGCGACGAACGTCGACATGACGCCCGTCGCGCGAACTTTCATCACTGTAGTTCACGAACACCTGTTCGTGGTGGATTCCAAAAACCCTGTTCAACGCGCTATAGATCGAGCAACAGACGGCGTAGATTCCCGAGCGCGGCGATTGTCGCGAGTTCGCGGATCCTCTGGCGATCACCGCTCAGACGAAGCGCCAGAGCCACGCTGGGACGCCCTGCTAGCGCAAGACCGACGAAGCAGGTGCCGACCGGCTGCCCCTCTTGCTCCTCGGGTCCCGCCACTCCCGTGGTTGAGATGGCGAGGTCGCTGCCAAGCAGCGCGCGCGCGCCCTCCGCCATGGCAATTGCCGCTTTCTCGGAGACGACCGGGCCACGCGCCACGCCGAGCGCGGCGTATTTGATCGCTTCGTGATATGCCACCAGAGCACCGCGAAACCAGCGGCTCGCTCCTGCAACCGCAACGATTCGCGAAGAGATGAGACCCCCGGTAAAGGACTCAGCAAGGCCAAGCGTGAGTCCTTGTTGTGTGAGAACCTCGCCTAGCGCGTGTTCCATCGTCTCATTGTCGACTCCAAAGACGCTTCCTCCGAGAAGCTCTCGCAACACCAGCTCCTCCTCATCGAGTCTCACGCGAGCAGCCTCTTCGGTGGGGGCCTTGACCGTAATGCGAACCTTTACCCCTTCGATTCCACTCGCAAGGAAGGCGATCCGGGGGCCATCTGCGCCACCACGTTCGAGCGCCTCAAATCTCGGGCTGACGATCTCGGCGATCCTTGACTCAGCGACCCCAAAGGTCCGCAGCACCCGACTTCTGATTGTCGCGGACTCCCCGGAACGGCGCATCAGGTCTGCGAGAACCGCTCTCGAAACCATCTCGCGCATCTCATGGGGCACTCCGGGAAGTGCGTAGATCACCTTCTCAGCGATCGGACAGAGAAGACCGGGTGCAGACCCGATCACCTGGGAGATGATGCTCGCACCCTCAGGTACCTGTGCCTGTCGCAGGTTGTTCTCGCTCATCTCACGTCCACGCGACGAGAACATCTCGCGTACTCGCCGCTCCGCCTCCCCATTGTGCACGAGCTCGACACCCATCACCTTGGCAATTGCCTCGCGCGTGATGTCATCTTGTGTGGGGCCAAGTCCTCCGCAGGTGATCACGGCATCCGAGCGCGAGAGCGCATGATCGAGCACATCGGCAATTCGGTCAATGTTGTCTCCGACGCGACTCTGGTAGAGACAGTCAATGCCACTCTCGGCGAGCTGTTCCGCGATCCATGTGGAGTTCGTATCGACAATCTGACCGAGCAACAGCTCCGTCCCTATCGCAACTATCTCTGCTCGCATCTTTCCTCCATTGCCTGTCTCGCCGCTAGCCACCAGGAACGTCGCCGAACTGCGCGACGCCTATTTCAAGAGGTTCGATCTCGCCATCAGTCGCCGACCGTCGATGAGATATTCAAGCCCGGTGTAGAGCGTCAGCGCGGTAGCGATCCACAACAACGTTTGAGGAATGATCACCGCGCTCGCATGGAATGGTGGAAAAAAGGCGCATCCGATCGAAAAATCCTGGGCAATCGTCTTCCATTTGGCGAGGTTGCGAGCCGGAATCGAGATTTCGAGGCGGCTCACTCGCGTCCGAAACACGCTCATCGCAATCTCGCGGAACGCGATCAGCGCCACGGGTATGGGAGAGAACACATGCTCACCGACAAGAACGCCAAGCGCGCCGAGGACGAGGAACTTGTCCGCGAGTGGATCGAGAAAAGCGCCGGAGCTGGTCGTACCGAGTCGTCGGGCAAGATGTCCATCCAGACCGTCCGAACTCGCCAAGACGATCCAGATCGTCCAGAGCCACCATGATCTCGGTCCGAGGACGACGATGAAGAAGGCGAACGCGGGGGCTGCGAGCAATCGAAGAACGGTGAGGGCGTTGGCTGGCGTGGCAATCGCAGATGGTCCGAAGGTCTGACGGGTTTGGCGTTGTGTGCGAGTCATCGCGAGACACGCGAATAGAGCTGGCCAGAGTCTGGCGAACCGATCAGGTCGGGACCCTCCGCGCCAACGATCTCGATCTTTGCCGTCGTTGCGACGGCGATGCGATCATCGACTCTGATAATTCCATCGATCTCGGGGGCCTCCCGGAACGAACGCGCCACCCCGGGGGCATCGATGAGACACAGTTGTGTCGTCGCGACGAGTTCGCGTCGCTTGCGGGCGGTTATCGCATCCTGGAGTTCGGCACATTCTCGAAGGCGCTCAAGAGCGAGCTCGCGCGGAACTCGCCCATCCAGACCTGCCGCGTAGGTACCTTCCTCTTGCGAGTAGGGAAAGAAGCCAACCCAGTCAAGATCGGCCTCCTCAAGAAACCCGAGCAATCGATCTTGGTCATCTTCAGTCTCACCAGGGTATCCAAGGATGAACGAGGAACGGAACGCGGCCGACTCATCCAGCGATCTAATGAAGTTGATGCGCTGCAAGAACCGTTCGGAATTTCCATATCGACGCATCCTGCGGACGAGTTGCGGCGAGACATGTTGCAATGACAGATCGAAGTACGACACCCCGGTTGCGATGATCGTCTCGATCAATCCATTTGTCAGCGATGAAGGGTAGAGATAGAGGAGCCGGACTCGCTCGACGAGACACGCTACCTGTCGTACGAGTTCCGTGATCGACCCGCGTTCATCTCGATCATTACCGAACGAGGCAAGATCTTGCGCGACGAGAACAACCTCTTTCACGTCGAGTGATTCCACCTCGCGTACGATCGACTCGACCGTGCGCGAGGCCTGGGGGCCGCGAAATGTCGGAATTGCACAAAATCCACAGCTCCGGTCGCATCCCTCGGCGATCTTCACGTATGCCCAGGGTAGGTCGGCCTTCGAACGCGGCAAATCCATGAGTCGGAGACTCTCGCTCCGCTGCGCGTCTGCGCGCCATCTTGGACCCGTTGAGAGAGTGATCGGCACTCCGACATCAGCGACATAATCGATCTCGGGAATTGCCGCGGCAAGCGCTTCACCAGACCGCGCCGCGAGACATCCGGTGACAACAATCCGTGTGCCGACCCTGCGTCTGGCGACGAAATCGCCGATCGTGTCGATCGACTCCTGTCTCGCGGCATCGATGAACGCACAGGTGTTGACGACAACGACGTCAGCAGCATCAGCGCTCTTCGCCGGTCTCAGTCCATCGGCAAGGAGCGTTCCCGCGATCTTGTCGGAATCGACCTGATTTTTCGGACATCCGAGCGTCTCTATCCAGAAGTACTCGGGCATAGAGACAGCGTACCAAGCAACGTTGTCGGCCCCTGTCCACCCAGAGCCGCCATCACGCGCTCCCTTGCCCCTCAGGTGTCGGTTGCCTCAACGTTCTTCGCGACATGGTCGATTCCGAGAGATCGCGCCTGGTCGACGAGCTCGTGGAGGGTAATGACTCCCTTGCGCTGAAGAGCGATCAGTCGCCGGTACTCCCGAGTCAGATCCAAGGGCTCGCTTCCGGCGATGGCGGCTGAGACGCGCGAACGCTCGAGGGACTCGACCGCTCCATGTGTCAGGGCGACAAGCCGCTTCGGCTGTGACAGATCGCGCAGCACGACGGGTTCATTCTGGGCATTGATCCTCAGCTCAACGTCACCGACACCGACGACCCGTTTGAAAAGCGTCTGGCGCGAGACAAGATCAACGATCGAGCCAAGCGGAATATCACGAGAGATTCTCTTGAAGATACCGGAGCGATAGATGAGCCGCTGTGAGGTGAGAACGACCTGCGTCGAGCGGAATATCAACAGCTTCGCATACAGATAGACGAGGGCCGAGAGAAAGACCACCCCGAGGGCAATACCGAACCAGGTCGGTGCATTCTTCCAAAATACAAACCCAACGCCCAGAGCCGAGAAAATCACCAGGAGCGCGAAGAGACTTGGCGCCAATTTGATCGGATGTGTCCCTCGCTCGTCGACAATCGTCTCACCATCGAGCAGGTGCCTCTTCGGGTAGGTCATCGACCATCACGATTCGATTCGCTGCTCGAGTACACCATCGCTCCCGTCATTATCCGAGTTTCGAAGAGATGCTCTTCGCATCGAGCAACAGCGCACCGGTTGCCCCCGCAGCGGAATATTGGGCAGAGGGTCGCTCGATGGATTCGAGAAGAAGACGATCAAGCAGATCGGCGAACGCGACCGGTGGATCGACGAACAGATGTCGAGAGAGCGAGCCGGGAATTGTGTTGATCTCGTTGAAGTACACCTGCCCGTCGCCGGCGAGAAAGTCGATCCGCGCAACGCCACGTGCTCCAAGCGCGGTCGACGCAGTTATGGCATCTTGACGGATGCTGCCGGCGAGTTCGGGTGGTATCTTCGCCGGAAGCTCTCGAGCCGCGGCATCCATACCGGCTCCGCCTACATATTTGTCTGCATAATTCAAAATCTCATGCGACGCGCTCGCACGCAGCGGACGCTCAATTGCAGACAGCGTCAGCGAGGGAAAGCAGCACAGCGCGATCTGCAGATCGTAAAGATCGCTGCGGTATGGCTCGATCACCGCGCCGCGGCGCAGGTGAACGTTGGCGTTGAGACGGGCGAGCGCCGTCGCAAGATCGGCAACGACATCGATGCCTATGGACGAACCTCCAAAACGCGGCTTCACGATATATGGTCCTGCGAATGGCAAACTCGTCAGGCCACTGCGCAGAACGACCCGGGGAAGCGTCCTCAACCCTGCGGCGCGGGCAACCTCACCTGCTGCGAACTTGTCCATGCCAAGGGCCGCCGATGCGGCGCTCGGCCCGGTAAACGAGACACCCGCCAGGTCCAGTGCGCCCTGGATCGAACCATCCTCGCCCGGTCCCCCGTGCGTGCAGACCGCCACGGAATCAAGTTCGAGCCTCTCGAATCTGGCAGCTACCCGGCGACGTCGAGCGACGAAGCCGCCCTCTCCGCCCAAGACCAATGACACCGGCTCCGCGCCATTCGGCGCTCCCTGTGCGTAGTCCTTCGCCTCACTTGGTCCCTCAATGGAAAAGAAATCGCCATTCTTCGACCAGAAAATCGACACCACCTTGAGGTAACGACCTGAATCTTGTAACGCGCGCACGGCTTGGAGCCCGGTCAGCACCGATACATCGTGCTCGGGAGAGGGGCCACCAAAGAGAACTCCGACTTTTTCCAGCGAATTGACCATGTCGCAATGCTAGGCACTGGCACAACCGCAATACTGCCGCTTTGCGAGATCCCCTCGAAATCAGGCGCAATGCGCGCCATGTCCACCCATCGTGGCCATGTTCACGCACAGTGGCCATGTTCACGCATAGTGGCCGTGTTCACGCATAGTGGCCGTGTTCACGCATCGTGGCCGTGTTCACGCATAGTGATCTGGTAGGTCATTCTCGTAGAGCACGATATCGTCTTCCGTGAGGTTGCTCTTGACCCACGCGACGGCTTCATCACGGTGCGCCGCGAGGACAAGATGCACACGCCCGGTTGCGCCGGCGCGCAGTGCGCGGCGGTTAGTCCGACCAACGATCACGATGTCGGTACAGACCGCCGAGGCCTGTCTCATCATTCGCCGGTTTGCCTGTCGCTGGCTCCTGCCAAGCTCGATCATGCCGGGGGTGACAAGCACCCTGCGAACCATATTTGATCCGAGGAGGCCAAGTCGTTCGATCGCCAGGTCCGCCCCGGCCGGATTGGAGTTGAAGGTATCGTCGATGATGGTCACCCCGGTGGATCCCGTCGTCTCGCTGAGACGGTTTGGTGGCCGCTCAAATTTCCTGATCTCGTGGAAACACTCGACCGGATCGTCACCGATGAACATGGCCACTCCAATCGCGCATGCCACGTTCGTCAGCGCTGGGGGCCGCATACTCGCAACAAGATTTTGTCGTGCGATCTGCCTCCCGTGTCGATAGAGGACGATCTCATCTCCCTCCGCGCGCAGGCACAGGTCGGCGAGATCATCGATTGCAGAGACGGCCACGACCCTCTTCCCCTGTTCGCGTAGCGGCGAGATAAGTCTTCGAAGAAGGTCGTCATCTCCATTCAAGACGACATCGTTTGCAGTCTCGACGATCTCTGCCTTGGCCGAAAGAGTCACTGAGATGTCCCGAAACCGTTCGAGATGCACCGGTCCAATCGCGGTAATCACGGCAATCTGGGGCGGGATCCACCGGCAAAGTCCGCGGATCTCGCCAGGACCGTATGTTCCCATCTCTGCGATAAACACCTCAGTGCCCGGAACAAGAAGCTCGTTCACGGCTCTCGCAAGACCTGCCTGGTTGTTGAAACTCCGCGGGCTCGCGAGCGTCACGTGATGCATCGAAAGCAGATGGGAGACATATTGCTTGGTGGTGGTCTTGCCGAAAGAACCCGTAATCCCGACAACGATAGGTTGCACGCGCTGGAGCCGACGACGGGCCTCATTCACGAATTTCTGGGCGAGGCGACGCTCGATGGGAGTCGTGACCAACATTGCGAAATCAACAAACACGGGTGAAAGGACAAGCAGAACCGTGGCCAGACGAACTCCGATATCAACGGTTGTCACAACGAGGAGGATTGCCACCGGTATCACCCAGACGAGCGCTGTTGTAATTGAGAGCAGCCGAAGCCGACGCGTCCATACGAGTTTCGAGGTACGGCCTCGGAGCGAGAGGCCAAAAGGCGCAACCGCGACAAGCAGCGCGACCCCCAACGAAGCTGCACTGAACGCGATCGTCGCAACGACGAAACCGAGTGTGAGGATGAAAATCACGATGTTCGCTGGTGAGCTAAACCACCAACGCATGGCGAACTTCGCAGCAGATCCCGGCAGGTAGTGCTCGCGCTGCGCCACACGTAGCCAGCGAAGCTGCGAGAGCACCAGCGCGACGAAAAGGAAACCGAAGAAGATCACGTAAGACAACGCTCAACCGCCATGCGAAGTTCCTGCGGAGCCTCAAGGGGAATCATGTGACCGATGTGCTCAACAACGGTCAGATTCACGTCCCGGAAGAACTCGACGGCGCGCCGCTCGAGCGCTACTGGCGCGGCGGTATCGTTTGCGCCCAAGACCAATTCAACGTGTGTCGTAACCTTTGACATCAACGGTTCGTACTGCTCATTCACGCTGCGCACGAGCACCTCCCGCATGACTCCTTCAGCTGCGAGATAGTCGGATGATCCATACCTTCTCCGCGCACGTTCCAACACCTGCGGAGCGACCAGTCGGTGACGCGCGAGGGTTTTTACCACGCGAAAGCCACGCGGCGTTCGAGAGGGAGCGGGGTTTGTGACAAGTGGCACTCCACCCAAGACAAGGCCGCCGATTCGGTCGGGATATCGCGCCGCAAACTGAAGCGCGACTCGACCTCCAAACGAATGGCCAATGAGAATTGGCCGCGCGACCAAGAGATCGAAAAGTCCGGTGAGCGCCTCGGCGTATTCTGCGCTGCCCCAGGCGGTCTCGGGCGGCGGCGAGGCGCCAAAGCCTGGAAGATCGATCGCAAGGGCGCTGAGACCCGAGGGAGGCTCATCGAGGAAAAGCTGATCAAAATCATGGTGGTCACGGGACCAACCGTGCAGAGCAAGGGCGCCAAAGGGCGCTTCGCCACGTGGTTGGCCAAAGATTGCTCCAGAACAATAGGAGTGCAGCACACCCTTGACGCTAACTCGTGCGAGCCAATGCGTGCAGCAGTTACGAAACTCGACGAAGGTCCGTATGCAAATGACACGATGATTGTGTACGGTGCGAACCATGGTTCAAATTGGGAGCGGCGAGGAGATACTGCGGGGCTGCGATGAATCCCAATACGCCGCGATTACCTCTCCGGCAAGGACGCTCCTTGTCATCGCCGGAGCAGGTGCAGGAAAAACAAGAGTCCTGACTCGCAGGATTGCGTGGAGGATTGCGATCGGCGATGCAGCGCCGCCTTTTTGCCTTGCGCTCACCTTCACGAGGAGAGCCGCGAGCGAACTACGCGAGCGCCTTGGCTCACTTGGTCTCCCCTCTCCGGTGCATGCGGGAACCTTTCACGCGATCGCACTTGCACAGCTTCGCCAACGCGCGATTGACCGCGGACGGCCTCTTCCGGTACTCGTTGAACGCAAATCACAGCTCCTTGGCGCAATCTTGCCGCCGTGGAGCAACCGCCGTCTGTCAAAGGCTCCGCTCGAGAGACGTGATCTGCTCGCATCTGTTGCCGCGGAGATTGAATGGGCAAAGGCACGCTTGGTCCGTCCGGAGCACTATCTCGTCGAGGCAACGCGATATTCGCGCACACCAGCAATTGACCTCGAAGCAGTCGCCGAGGGATATGCACTCTATGAGACTGAGCGCAAGCGTCGCCGACTCTACGACTTTGACGACCTTCTCACCACGGTCGCCGAACTCATCAACCGGGACGCGGATTTTGCCGCAGCGCAGCGCTGGAAGTTCCAGCATCTCTTCGTCGACGAGTTTCAAGATGCCAACGCCGCGCAGATCCAGCTCCTCGAGGCCTGGTGTGGTTCGACCCGTGACCTGTTTTGCGTGGGGGACGCGCGTCAGGCGATCTACGGGTGGAATGGAGCCGATCCAGGCGCGATCGAGAATTTCAAGATGCGCTACCAGGGTGGCGTCGTGCTCGAGCTCTCGACGAACTACCGCTCGAGCGCCGCGCTCGTGCGCTTTTCACAGGCGGCTCTTCCAACGTCGACGCAAACGCAGAACGCGGCGCGCGAGGAGGGTCCCGTGCCGACGATTCATGCCTATGCCAGTGATACCGACGAAGCGATCGGGATTGCCGAAGGAATCCGCGCGCTCTATCGAAAAAACGGGACATTTGGCAACTGTGCAGTCCTCGCGCGAACAAACGCACAGCTGCCCTTGATTGCCCATGCGCTCAGCACCATCGGGATCCCGACGCGCCGCAACGATGCTGATGAGTTCCTTACACACCCTGGAGTTCGTCGAGCGCTTGAGCTCTTGCACGGTGACCTCGACCGTCGTCGGTCGAGTGCTCAGGTATTTCGTAGCTGGCTCGGCGACCTTTCACTCGAGATCGACGAGCAGGTCCCCGAGGACCTGTCTGCGGGAGAACTCGGCGAAATGGTCGATCGAGCACCAAGAGAGCTTGCAAATCTCGAGGCGCTTGTACTGATTGCTCGCGAATATCAAGAGCTCGAGCCGCTGCCATCCGCGGATGGCTTCCAGGCATATCTGGAACGGACGCTTGCCGAGGAGATCCTCCCCGCAACTGCCATGGCAGTCGATCTGCTCAGCTTCCATCGTGCAAAGGGCCTTGAATGGCCGATCGTCTTTGTCATTGGCCTTGAAGAGGGGTTCGTACCGGTCAGTTACGCGAAGAACAGGGCGATGCTCGCCGAGGAAAAACGGCTCCTCTACGTCGCGCTCAGCAGAGCCGGGGAGGAGCTGCACTGCTCGTGGGCGCGACAGCGAACCTTTGGGAAAAAGCGCCTTTCACGAGAACCGTCCCCATTTCTTGCCTCGATTGGCGAGGTTCAACGAAGGTTGCTCTTCGAACAACACGTCGATCCGGCACTCGCCCATCTCGCCATCGCCCAGAGCAGGTCGATACTGAGAACCAGACCACCGGAGAGCTGAACGAAGGGGCATCGGCGGCGTCGCAAAATGTCACAGAAACTCCCGTGAACTTCCGGACTCTTCCGCTATTCTTCCGTCGCTATGGTAACCGAGCGTTTGCCTCTCGCCGATCGGACGTCAGCGGCGGCAAGGCGCTTTCTTTGCTGGTGCCGCCACCACCCGAACGCAACTGCGCTGGGCCTGTACGCGATCATCGCGCTGGTCGCGAATTTTCCCGTCTACCCGGGAGATCCGAGCAGACTGAACACATCCACGACCTACGACATTGCCCAGTCGACCTGGTTCCTCGCGTACACGCCGTATGCATTTGCACACGGGCACAGCCTCTTTTACACGAATATCGTGAACTATCCCACTGGGGTCAATCTCGCCCAGAACACCGGCATGCCACTCCTTGGACTGCTCACCGCCCCGTTGACGATTCTCGTCAGCCCAGTGGCAAGCCTCAACCTCCTGCGTTGGTGCGCGTTCTTTCTCTCCGCCTACGCAGCCTTTTGGGTCTTCCGGAGGTTCGTCCGGTGGGTTCCGGCGGCATGTGTCGGCGGCCTTTTGTATGGATTCTCTCCGTACATGGTTACCCAGGGTTCCTTGCATCTCAATCTCACCTTCGTGCCCCTTCCCCCGCTGATTCTCTATCTGCTCTTCGAGATCTGCGTCGAACAGCGTCAGCGTGCCGTGCGCTCAGGAATCTTTCTCGGCCTGCTTATCGTCGCCCAGTTCTACATATCGGCGGAGGTACTTGCGACCACCACCGTTGTGTTTGGAATTTCGCTCTTCTATCTCTTCTTCTTGAACATCCACGACGTAACAACGCGCGCGATGCACGCGATCCGCGCAGGAGCGGTTGCACTGTGCATCATCTTGCCGTCAACGTTCTACCCCGTGTGGTTCATGATGCATGGTCGCGCGCACTACACCGGTCCGGCGCAGGGATTTGTCAACGTCTTCAACGCCGACCTACTCAGTCCCTTCATTCCTACCGTCGCCCAGCTCGTAACACCACGACATCTTGCCGAGATCGGTTCCAATCTCGTTGCCGGTCAGGGAGATCTCAGCGAGAACGGAAGTTTTCTCGGCATTCCGCTGATCTTGTTCACCATCTACCTCATTGCACGCTTCTGGCGACGACTCTGGCCGCTCTATTTCGCGCTTGTCGCTCTTACCATATTCCTCTTCTCCCTCGGGCCTCATTTGATCGTTGACGGTCGACTCCGGCATCTTCCCTTCAACTTGCCATTTGAGAAACTCAGTCACCTCCCGTTCCTCGAGAATCTGCTTCCGGTTCGCTTCTCGCTCTACGTCGTTTTTTTCGTCGCAATCATCATCACGCTTGGACTCGACTGGATCCATGATGACTCCGAACGACGGAATAACACCTCTATCTCGCGCGCTGTGGTGAGAAATTCGCTCACGGGGAGATTCTTTGGCGGTGCATTCGCACTGGTCACGCTCATCTCGCTACTTCCATCGTTTCCCTATAGTTCATTTGCACTCCGTGTCAATTGGTCAGAGACAAAGGCTGGTCTCAAGATCATCCCGTCAGGATCTCGTCTGCTGACCTATCCCTACCCCACGGTCTACGAAGATGCTCCAATGCTGTGGCAGGCGCTTTCGGGGATGCGATTCAACCTGTTCGGCAGTTACGCCCTCGTTCCGGGAGCAAATGGCCTTGCCTCGCTCATGCCGACGAACCTCTCACCTGCGAGTGTCCAGGCGATGCTCGAAGACAGCGTTACACCGACTCCGGTTCCCGGGGTTCCCGACATCGTCGCCACCAATGAGGCGATCATCGCCCATTCCGTTGCTTCTTTCCGAGGAACTGCCCGGTTCCTGATCAGACCCCATGCCTGGACCGCGGTGATGACGATCGATTCGGTCGACACGGCGCACAACACCTTCATCGCGTGGGTAAAACGACTTCATCCGATACTCGTCGAGGTGAACCCCTCGACAAAATTCCACGATATGGGTCGAGGGCGGCCGAACATCGAGGGACTCGTTGCAGGTGCTCATGTCCTCGTAACTGGGACGACAACAACGGGTACGGTAAATACACATTCTGCTCAACTGCTGCGCGAATTCATCAGGCAAAACCGGGTCAATGACGTCGTGATAGATCTTGGTCTTCGCGATTCAGGCGTAGTCGCGCAATGGTTCCGACTTGCACTCGGTCCCCCGACGCGCGCCGGCGCGGGCGGAGAGGTGTGGCTCGATGCACTCCAACTTGCGACACGCCCGATTCCAGCGGCTGTGCCAACAGGCTAGAACGCCTCCTCATCGACATCTCTCTCTTCGGGGGCACAGTCAGGGACCGCCCGCAACACCTCGAACAGTGCTACTCGCTCGCCAGTTTCACGAGCAAAAGAAGCCAAGCAACTCCTCGTTGAGCTTCGCGGGAGCTTCGTGAGGGACCATATGTCCACAGTCGAAGGTGACAAAGCGGGCATCTGGAATCAGCTCGGCCGTTGTCTGACCAAGGGAGATGTCATTGACCTCATCGTTCGTTCCCCATACGACGAGCGTCTTTGCCACGATGTACGGAAGACGACGGAGCGTGTTGTAGCGGCTCCTCGTCTCGGCGACATTCATGTTCGAGAGGATCTTGCGATAGCTCTCGAGCGCACCGGGCGTCTGTATGTTCGCCCAGTCATACTCGGTCCAGTCGCGCGCGTCGGCCTCGCTGATATCTGGAAGTGCGGCGATCCGCTCATAGGTTGCCTCTTTTGTCGGGGGCTGGAATTCGGTCATCTGCGCCAGAGTCCGGGTCGCGGTGCCACCGCTTGCGGTGAGCGCGAGTCGATTGACGCGCTCTGGGCTCTCATAGGCAAACAGGGAGGCAATCCATCCACCCATCGAATGCCCCACGATGTTTGAGCGACCGAGACCGAGGGCGTCTTGGAACTCGCGGACGAAATCGACCAGGTAGGCAAAGGAATAACCCTGCTCCAGCCGATCGCCGATCCCCCATCCGACGAGATCGACAGCAAGCACCCGGAGCCCCTCCGAGAGCCGGTCGATATTGCGATACCAGCTCGTTCCACCGGCACTGAATCCCACCCCGTGCAACAAGATCGTCGGGGCTCCGCTCCCGACATCGAAATAACGGGTGCGTCCGTGGCTCAAGTTGACAAAGCATTGTGAGGAATCGAGCGTCTTTGACATAAAACTCTCCCTGACGATGAAAGACCGACTGTATCGCCTGAGGCGCGACCGCGTCGCCTCGCTCACCTCCAGATCAGGAGGAACCGCCGCCGAGCCACTCAGCGATGAGATGTCCTCCAGCGGACAGGCGCGAGGGAACGGCAAATTCTCCCGAGATCAAACCGTGTTCGATCTCTTTGCGATGGAACCAGCGCACCTCGAGATGTTCTTCATTGAGTATCAGGTCAAGATGTCTCGCGTGTGCCTCGTAGGCGAGCATCAAAGACGAGGGAAACGGCCAAGGTTGACTTCCGCGATATCGCAAGGACTCGACTTTGAGACCGACCTCTTCGCGTACCTCGCGATATACCGCGGCCTCTGGTGATTCGCCAGCCTCGACGAACCCTGCGAGCGTCGACCATCGATTGCGTTCTGAACCATGGCGACGCCCGAGAACGCAGTATTCGCCAGCGCTCACAAGCATGATCACTGCGGCATCGCTTCTCGGAAAGATGTCGCGATGACACGTTGGGCAGAATCGCAGGTGACCTGCATCTCCGAAAACCGTCGGACCGCCGCAACGCGAGCAGAACCGCGATCTCCGATGCCAGCCGACGAGCGCAATGGCAATCGCCGATGCGCTCTGTTCAACCGACGTCATACCAAGCGCGATCTCGCGAAGATTGACAAGATTGAGCCCGCCTTGGTCGCGCTCCCCAACATCGACCGCGAACAGGGCGCCTCCGCCGGGAGGACACCCGAGAAAGATGGTCGACTCTTCGTCAAGCGCCCCAATGTCAAGCGACTGGCGCCAATCGGGTGTTCCGTCAGCTCGACACGCAACCAGGTGTTGGTCTCCGACGAGCAGCACTCTGCTCCGTTCGTCGAACCAGAGCGCGCTGAGCGCGGAGGGATCCTTGCGCAGGTGCGCCGAGCGATCAAGTTCGATACCGCTAAATGGCAGCGCCATCAGGTCCTCGGCCAAGATCACGGACCTAGGTTAGGTTGACACGGTAACCTTTGGCGGTGACAAGGCAAACCTTCCGCTCATACTTTGGCTTTCGAACCCCCAAGCACCGACGCAACCACGGATCTCGCTCGCTCAAGATTGTCGTTGGACTCGCTGTCGTAGTCGTGATCGGAGGCGTCATCTTGACCCTGATGCACCATTCCACCAGCGCTTTGCCAGGCTCCACCAGCGCTTTGCCAGGCTCGAACACAACGACCACGCAAGCACCCCGGCACACGACGACAACGCGGACGACAACGCGGACGAAAACACCGAAATCGACGACGTCGACGGTCACCAAGACCGGGCATTCCACGACGACCGTCCCGACGACCGTCTCGACGACATCCCCATCCATCGCCCCCGCACAGGTACTTGTGCAGGTATTTAACGGCTCTGGGGTCTCTGGCCAGGCTGGCGCCACCGCGTCTGCTCTGTCGACAATCGGCTTTAGGATCAACGGCATCGCCGATGCAGCGACGTTCACGTACAGCGCATCGGTAATTGCCTATGCACCGGGGCAACTCGCTGCCGCGCAGACGTTGCAGCACTACATCGGGGGTACCACGACACTTGAGCAGTCCTCTTCGGTCTCGTCCACAGAGGTCCAGCTGATCACTGGGACAGATTTCACCGGCGTAACCAACTCCTGACCGAATACCCCGAGTCCAACATTGACGAAGAAAGAACTCCATGAACCCTCCGCCGTTCCGAGACATCCACGCCAGGACACGCCATACGCGTTCCTGGCTACTGGTCCCATTAGTCACCCTCGCGGGATCGATAGGCTTCGATGCAACCGGCTCTGCAGGGGCCTCCCCTCGGTCCCACGGGGCCAAAACTTCGAAACTTCCCGCACCGGCCACATTGATCGCAACGATGAACACAGCGATTGCCACGATGCACTCGGTACATCTCTACATCAGCGCCACCCAGGCGTCACCGAGGGTGGTCGAGACGATTTCGCAAGATTCAGGACTCAATTCGGGCTCTCAGAATGTGGCGACTGGCAGTGAACACGCCAGTGTCAGGTTGACACCTTCGAACGCCTATCTCTCGGGAAACAGCTCTGGTCTCTCGGCTTTCTTCGCACTTCCGCCAGACGACCTCCCACTCGTCGGAACAAAATGGATCGTGATCAAGTCCGGTGCAACGCAGTACAAGACATTTGTCAACACGATCGAGTTCAAGAACCTGTTCAAGAATCTTGTTCCGAGCACGAAACCACTTTCAATCCGTGCGACGACGATGCATTCGATTGCCTCCTATGTGCTTCACTGGCAGATCAAGAGCGGAACGGCGACGACAAATCTCAACCTCTATATTCCCGAAAATGGCAAGAAGCTCCCGATCGCGGAAACGGCGGTGTCAGGGACGACCGTTGAACAGTCAGTACTCAGTCATTGGAACGAGAGGATCGTCATCAAGGTGCCCACCAACACCATCGCCATCTCCAAACTGCACCCAAGCTAGGCCACTTGGCCAGAAGAGAAACCACTTGGCCAGAAGAGAAACCACTTGGCCAGAGGGGTCCACCGGTCATCGGCTTGCTCGCTCCACCTGGTCCAGGCGCATACGGCCATGAGATTTTCGAACCAAATCCCGTTCCGAACTAGATCCCGGTCGAACCGTCAATAACCTCTCTCAACAGATCTGCATGCCCATTGTGTCGCGCGTACTCCTCAATCAGATGAAAGAGGATCCATCGCATCGAGACGTACTGGTCCCCCCGACGTGGCCCAATTGCAATCTGATCCAGAGACTTTGTCTCTGCGACGATCTCCCGCGAGCGCTCACAGGCGACAAGGAAGAGCTCAAGACACTCCTCAAGACCGGGTCCACCAAGGTCATTGAAGGCAGCATCCGGATCCTCTGGCGTGCGAAACAGGCCAGTCGGCTCTTCACCTTGAAAACGCGCGATGAACCACATCTTCTCGACATCAGTCATGTGGCGCACAAGACCGAGCAGGGACATCGATGATGGCGGGACGGAACGTTGTCGCGCCTGCTCAGTCGTCAACCCCGAACACTTTTGCACAAGCGTCGCGCGGTGAAAATCGATGAAGGAGAGCAGCATCTCCTCATTTGTTCCGACGATAGGCGTCTCAACCCGGGTGATATCCATGGAAAACCCTACCCTCGGCGCCAGCACAGCATGTGGAAATCTCGCGCACGCTAGGCGCGCTCGAACACCACCGAGATGCCCTGTCCGACTCCGATGCACATCGTCGCGAGGCCAAGGTCTCTCTCCTCGCGCCGCATCCGGTACAACAGCGTGGTTGCGATCCTGGCGCCAGACGCGCCGAGGGGGTGTCCGATGGCGATGGCACCACCGAGGGCATTGAGGCGAGGATCGCTGGCGTCGAGCAAGAGTTTTTGTGCAACGCCGATCACCTGGGCGGCAAAGGCCTCGTTGATCTCGATCGCACCGACATCTGCAAGATCGAGAGAGAGGCGCTGAAACAGCCGCTCGGTTGACGGTACCGGCCCAAGACCCATCAACTCTGGCGTGATCCCGGCAACTGCCCCACCGAGAACCCGGGCGAGGGGTGTCCGCTCCAGGCGCGCCTCGGCCTGTTCGCTGACCAGAACAAGTGCCGCCGCCCCATCGTTCAGTCCACTCGAATTGCCTGCGGTGACACTTCCTCCGGCGCGAAAAACCGGCAACAACGAACCCAGTGCCTCGAGCGTTGTTCCCCTGCGCGGCGCCTCATCGAGGGCCACCTCACCCGCAACGGGAGCGGGTACCGGTGTGATCTCCTCGGAGAATATGCCACCGTCAAGCGCACCTACCGCTCGACGGTGGCTTTCCAGGGCGAAGCGATCCTGCTCTTGCCGGGAGATCGCGAGCATCGAGGCGATGTTCTCCGCAGTCTCGCCAAGCGATACCGTCCACTCCTTGGGCATTCGCTCGTTCACCAGCCGCCAACCAAGCGTGGTGTCGACAAGGTCGAGCGAGCGGGGAAACGCGGAATCCGGCCGGGCGATGACGAACGGGGCTCGGCTCATTGACTCTACTCCGCCGACAATGACGCACTCTGCCTCGCCAAGAGCGATCTGGCGATACCCGTGGAGGAGCGCCTCGAGACTCGAACCGCAGAGTCGATTGACCGTCACTCCCGAGGTCTCGACACCAAGTCCTGCAAGCAGCGCTGCCATGCGCCCGACGTTGCGGTTGTCCTCTCCCGCCTGATTCGCCGCGCCAAAGACGACGTCGTCAACTCCGACCTCACCCAGATCGGGATTTCTCTCCCGGAGCTCCATCACCACGTGGGCGGCGAGATCATCCGGGCGAAGGTGCGAGAGCGCTCCCCGGTGGCGCCCCACAGGTGTGCGGATCGCATCGAGCACGAAGACCGGCCGCCCGAGTCCGGTTGAGTCACTCCGCACGCTCATCGCACCAGATCCGCCGGTTCGAAGGTCGCTCGGTCAATCAACCGAAATACCGCCGCGATCGCAAAGGTGTGACCAAGACCGATGCGCGAATCAACCAACACGAAATGTCACGTCGAGCTGCGCGTTGGACAGATGAAGGCAAGCGCCTCACCTCGAGTATCGATCATCTCGGCAAACCCTAGCAGCGCGCGGCCAATTTCGATCAACGACACGAGGCAGCTGCGCACCATCGGGCCAGCTCATTCAGGCCCCGGGGAGACGAGATACAACCCTGGGCGACGCGCCGAAGAGATTCCCGACCCCGAGCGAGGAGGCGGGCGACTACTTCGACGAGGAGATCGTCGAAGTAGAGCCCTTCTGTCGCTTCTCGGCCCGTTTTTCCTTGAGCGATTTCCCGGGTTTCTTTGCTGAGTTCTTCTTTGGCGATTTATCAGCCATGAGCAGCTCCTTTGGGTAGATGAAAAAAATCCCCGCCACCAAGCAACATCAGCTACTCAGCGGCGGGGAGGAAGAGCTCGAACTAGATCGGACGGACCTGGCTCGCCTGCTTGCCCTTTTGACCCTGCGTGATCTCAAATTCGACACGCTGGCCCTCGGGCAGATCACGATATCCATCCATCTGAATCTCGGAATGATGGACAAAGACATCCTCACTACCGCCGTCAGGGGTGATGAATCCAAAACCCTTTTCTGCGTTAAACCACTTTACGGTTCCAACTGACATTACTGGTACTCCTTATGCTCCACACTCATTCAAAGCGGGAGACCAGAGTGGAAACCAGCGCAATTCGGGCTCGCGTGGAAAGGCCCTTACCTTTCCATTCTAGCGGGATATTGGCACCACGTCTGCAACACGATCCGGTACGGGCCACAACGAAGCCCGGGATTCGGGCCAGATGGCATGGCTGAACGGTCGAACCGGGGATGATTTGCCTCTCGCGAGACCTCAGGCATCGACCAGACTGAGCAGTCCCATGCCGGTGACGAGGGGCGCATAGTAGTTGCGATGCAGCTCAATCACCTCAGGAGCCATCGCCCCGCGCATGATCAGCCACATGATCACCTCGACCGCCTCGGCGCCCGCTCTCAGCATCAGCTCATCGTGCGAAAGCTTGGTGAGACCCTCGGGATCACTGACAATGCGATCCAACCACTCCCGGTCGAATTCGGGTGACAAGAACCCGAAGCGCTCACCATTGAGTTGGTGCGAGAGTCCGCCGGTGCCGACAACCACGACGCGGGTGTCATCTGGATAACTCTCGACCGCCCGTCGTATCGCCTGACCGAGCTTGAAACAGCGAAGACCGGTCGGGAGCGGGTGAAGCAGGACGTTGACCGCGAGGGGGATGACGTTCACGTTCCAGTCAGGCACGTGTGACCAGAGCAGGGGCAACGGCGTGAGCAGTCCATGGTCGACGGGCATGTCATAACACATGGTGATGTCGAACTCGTCATTGACAAGTGATTCGGCAAGATGCGCCGAGAGTTCGGGCGCACCCGGGATCGGCGGGAGCGGACGGGGTCCCCATCCCTCGTCGGCGACGGGATACACCTCGCCTGTGCCAAGCGCGAACGTCGGAACACGATCGAAGAAGAAGGCGGTGCCGTGATCGTTGTAGACGACGATGGCGACGTCAGCCTTGATCTCCTCCTCGAGCCATCTCTTGACCGGCACATAGCCATCGAACAGCGGCTTCCACGCGGGGGTCTCCTGGCGCCCAAGGTCATAGGCACGCCCAACTCCGGGAACGTGCGAACTTCCGATGCCTGCAACAATCTTTCCCATGATCAGGTCGCTCCTGGGTTGGTCCGGGTCGCGAGGAACTCCTCGTAGGTCTCGCCACGCTCCTGCGCGCCCTGGTGGTAGTGGCCGACGCCAATCGTCGCGCCGAGCTTCATCAACATATACGAGTTGGCGCCCTCTTTGATCAGCCGAAGCCAGTCGCGCTCGAGAACCGCGCTGATCTGGCTCTCGCTGAGACCATAGCGCTCGAGATAGCCCCGTTCGTCTTTGAGGTACACCTCGCGGTTTGATGGCTGCTGGAGCGAATACGCCATCTTGTTGAACGGATACCCCTGACGCGCACGCGCGATATCGAAGACATAGGTACCAGGTATTTCCATCTTCCCCACCTTCATCGAGACGCCTCTTCGCGCTCATGCTATCGCGCGGCGCCAAGAGAGAGGATTGCACAAAACGCACGGCGGTCGCTAGCATGGGTCCATGGAAGAAATCAAGGTAAAGGTAAACCCAAACGGCCCAATCATCGTAAATGGACCGATCGAGATCACCGATCCCGCGGGAAATGTGCACCATGTCCCCGAGGGCGTCGGCGTAGCACTGTGCCGCTGCGGGCAGTCGACGGAGAAGCCGTTCTGCACGGGATCGCACCGCGCAAACTTCAAAGATGAGTCACCGATAACACGCACCTTTGGTTGACAGAGCCACTCGGTAGCCTCGCATCCCGCGGTTGACCGGGGGCGGGTCGTCGTCTTTGGGACCCGAGATGTACCGCCGCGACGTCGTGGGCCAACGGCATAGGATCTCGCGCGCGAGATCAAACGCGGAGGGTTGATGGAAGATTTCAAGGCATACCTCTCTCGCATCGGGCTTCGCGGAGTTCCTTCGCTTTGGAAAGTTCACCTTGCCCATGCGACCTCGATTCCCTTTGAGAACCTCGACCCGATTCGCGGTCTGCCCAACTCGCTCGACGCGCGCGACCTCGAAGACAAGCTCGTGCGCAGAGGGCGCGGCGGTTATTGCTTCGAACAGAACCTTCTTCTCAAAGCGGCACTTGAACATCTCGGAGTGGAATCGGTCGAGCCGGTGCTCGCGCGCGTCCGCGCGGGGGGACGCCCCGGTCCGCGTCCGCGCACGCATCTCATCTTGAAGGTCCGTGACGAGGGCAAGATCTGGCACGCCGACGTGGGTTTCGGCGCGGACGGCCTGCTCGAACCGATCCCCTATGGCCCAGGCGAGATTCACGAACAGTTCGGCTTTCGCTATCGAATCGTCAAAGACGGCAGCGAACTGGTCCTGCAGATGCAAGACAACGGGGAGTTCGTCGACCTCTACGGCTTTATCGATGAACCTGCGCTCCAAATCGACATGGAGGTCAACAACTGGTACGTCTGCACGAATCCACGCTCTCCCTTTACGACTGCGCTCTATTGCGCCTTCCAGGAGCCGGGACGCAGTTGGATGATCAGCGAGCGAAGCGGACCAGTTGTATTGACGATAAAGACCCCTACCTCGCGCGAGGAACGCGAACTCAACGACGAAGAGGTCACCGAAATCTTCGCAGCGACATTTCATCTTCCGTCGATCAGGCGAGATCTCGGAAGGTGGCTCATCGTCGACTGACCGGCTCCACATACCCGAACTGACCGCTATCGGTTCTCGCCTGATACAAGCGAGAGAATCTGTCGAGCAGCTCGCGATATCTCGGTACATGAATCTGCCAGCGCCTCTCTTGCGAGCATCGGATCTCCCACCCAGGAGGCGACATAACCAAAGCTGTAGTCGCCACTGTCGATACCCAGTCGATTGCAGACAATATAGGCAGCAGACTCGGCCTCGAGTTCGGCTTTCGCGCGGTCCCTCGACTGCTCGTGCAAGATGGCATGTGCAAGTTCATGGGCAATTGACTTCACCCTCTGCGCCTCGCTGTTGCGCCGTTCGATCTTGATCAGGTGCTCCACAAAACTGCATTCGCCATTGACCCCCAATTCAAGTTCACAGCTTTCGACGCGAAATCCAATCAGCTTCGCCGCCACGGTGAGCCGCTCGAACGCATTCGAGTCATCGCCCGCGACGAGTCGTTCGCAGACCGTCGGGAGATCGCGGCCCTCGGTCTGGGAGATGTCAAACACCGGGACAGAGACGAATCGCCTCACCCTCTGTTGGTCGCTTGTCTCCGCGTCGATCCGTCTCTTGCTCGGAGCGAGGATCCAGATGGCGCGCTCTCCCCTGCGGACGCTTCGCCCGAGACGTCTCCAGGCATGAAAGCCGGCGACTGAAACTGCCCCAGGACACTGTCTCGCGATGAGGAGAACATTGCGGAATAACCCTCTTGAATTTCGGCTGATGAAGGATTCGCAATGGTCGCGATGGCGTGAACTGCGGAAATCCAGTTCTGGGGTGCCAACTTCAACAACTCGATCGCAAGGCTGTGAGCTG
>Ga0307373_10000883_pt1 | contig 57703 bp, 42 predicted proteins | sample OX2MG_FD_202534 | JGI IMG/M metagenome (GOLD analysis project Ga0307373, IMG submission 202534) | Soil microbial communities from Risofladan, Vaasa, Finland - OX-2 | ecosystem: Environmental > Terrestrial > Soil > Coastal area > Acid sulfate soil | place: Finland: Risofladan, Vaasa | collected... | reverse complement strand
AGAGCGAGGCCGTCCCCGTGTAGTTGCCGCTGTAACTGCCGCCGTTGGCGTCGCCCCACTGCCGCATCGTCGCCTGGCCCACGGCGGTGCCGCTCACGCCCGCCGTCTCGTAGGAGGTGGCATAGCCCGCCGGGTTGTCGCCGCTGGGCGCGATCGTCGTGCCGGCCGGCGGGGTCGTAAAATCGCCCGTCTCGGTGCTCGTCGTCGAACCGCTGGCGCTGCCGGTGTTGATGCCGTGCCCGTCGGCCGAAGACGTCGTCGCGTCCCACGAGGTGCTGTTGCTGGTCGTCTCGCTTTCGTTCCCCTTGTCGTTGTAGTTGTCGCTGGTCACGCCGGCCGCGATGCCGCCGTTGTCGCTGTCCGTCGCCGAGCCGCCGTCGGCCGCGGTGACCACCGTCGTCCAGTCGTAGGTGGTGCCGTAGGCGCTGTACCCTCCGCCGAACGACTGCCAGGTGTTGTCGGAGAAATCCGAGTGGTCGCTGTCATTGAAGGTTTCGTTGGTGCTGATCGTGCCGCTGGTGTCGGTGGTCGTGCCGCTGGCCAGGGCCGTCGAGCTGTCGTCGCCCGAGGAGTTGCCCGTGGCGCTGGTCGCTTCGGACGGGGCGGAACTGCTCATCGTGGGCGCCGCCGAGTCGTTGCCGAGGAACGGCGGGTGAAACCGCATGCCCGGCCCCATCGCGCTGTCCATCAGTATGCCCGGCGGGCTGTCGGGGGACACGCCCAACGCCGCGCCCTGGTCGCTGGTCGCGTTGTAGTTGCTCAGCTCGCTGGCCGTCGTCTTGTCGGTGAAGTTGTCGGTCTCGCTGGTCACGCTGCCGTTGGTCTCGTCGATCGGGCCGCCGTCCACATTATCCGAATTGCTGCTGCCGGTGTACATCGAGGTCCAGGTGGTGCCGGGGTCGCCCGGCGCGGTATAGCTGGCCGTGTAGCTGCCGCTGGAGCTGGGCTGGTCTTCCCGGCGGAAGGTGCCGTCGTCGGTTTCGCTGCCCTTGGCCATGTCGTAGCTGCCGGTATAGGTGTAATCGGCGGTGTCGCCGCCGCCGTCGGTCTCGACGGAGCCGCCGCCCGTGACCGTGGTGGTGGTCTTGTCGGTCAGCGAGCTGGTGTCGTGTTCGATCGAGGTGTCGCTGCCCGAGTCGGTGGTGCCGGCGGCGGTCTGGTCGCGGTCGCCGGAGTCGTGGTAGCTTTTGCTGGTCGAGCCGGAGCTTTGGTCGTCGGTGGCGACCGTCACGCCCGCGCCGGGCGAGCTGGTTTGCGTATCGTGTTGCTGGCCGCTGGCGCTGGCGATGTCGTCGTCGGTGTAGCTCTGGTCCTCCGTGGTGATGGCGCCGCCTGCCTCGCTGAAGGGGCCGGTGGCGTGTCCGTGGTCCTTGTCGTAGTAGCCGCTCGAATCGGTGTGGCTGCCGGTGGCGCCCACCGGGAAGCTCTCCGACTTCTTGCCGTCGTCGGTGTGCAGATCGTCGTTGGTCGAGTTGCCGGTGGCGCTCACGCTGCCCGAGGCGCTGGTGTAGTTGCCGTTGGCGCTCTCGGTGGCAAGCGTGCTGTCGTCGGCCGACAGGTTCTCGCTGCCGGTGCTGCCGCCATTATATCCGCCCGACTCGGTCTCGTCATCGGTGTTGAGGTCGGTGTCGTTGGCGTTGAAGGTGCCGTTGCGGCTTTCGCTGCCGCCGCTGGCGGAGTAGCTGCCGCCGTCGGTGTAGCTTTGGCTGGTCGATTGGTAGGTTTCGGCGTTGAGCGTATCGGAGCCTTGCGGCTTGGTTTCGTGGGCGCCGGCGGTGTCGATGTCCTTGGTGCCGTCGCCGAAGGTGCCGCCACTGCTGGTGCCGCCGGGCGTGGTGGTGGCAGTTCGTTGGCTGAATTTCCACGGAAACCGTTGTGCGGCCACGCCCCAAGAGACAACTTCGCGAAAAACTGGCGCGTGCCTAAGTCGCAAACCTAGTAGATATAATCACTTATGGCGACGTGCCGCCAGCGGCGCAAAACAAAAGCGCCGTGCGCGCGGCGCTTTTGTTCTGCGCCGCAGTGGCGCGGTTGACGATGCCTGAGGCCGCCGAATGGTGCCGGCAGCGCGGGCGCCGGCGGACCGCAAGGCTTCGGATGCGCGCCGGCGGGAGCGGGAATGCAGGAGGAAGCTATTCTTCGTCCGGTCCTTACCGCCGCCTCGCGATCGAGTGTCCCGGCGCCAACATCGCCGCGACAAACGTGTCGCGTTCGCTAAAGCTCCAGGGTGGCTCAATGCCGAGCAGCGGCCAGTGCTCTGTGAGCCCTCCAATGATGGACGGCGCAAAACTTCGTAGGGTGGGAGCGAGCGAGCTTGCGAGCGCCGGCCCACCATGAAAACGACGTCGATATTCGGTGGGCCGGCGCTCGCAAGCTCGCTCGCTCCGACCCTACCACTGCATCCGTCAATCGGCGAATGACAGAGCACTAGAGCAAGAAGAACGCGCCCGCCGCCGCGGCCAACAGCACCGTGTCGAGCACGAAGCCGGCGTAGGCCAACCGACGATACCAGGCGTCTTCGCGCAACATCGACTGCGACCACTCCAGGTCTTCGTAGAGCGGACCGTCTCGCTCCTCAGGGTCGGTCAAGCGGTCGCGCAGCACGCCGCGAGCAAAGCCCTGGCTGCCGGCCGTGTCGCCGGTGGCCGCGAAATAGCACCCGCCAAACAACGGCCCGGCCGCCTGGCCGTTCTGCTCCGGATCCTGGGCAAAGCCTTGCGCCAGAATGTCGTCCAGGCGGTCCTGAAAGTTGCGGCGGATGCGGCAGAGCAGCGTGTAAAGCTTGCGGTTGCCCGGCGTTTTGTCTTCGCTGGTCAGCGCGCCCCGTTCCTTGAACATTTCGTAGATGAACGTTTCGAAGGCCCCGCAGGCATGAATGCAGAGCGCTCCCAACTGTTCCGAGGTGGCGTCGTCCCAAACCACGAACCCTTTGCCGAACCGCTGCCGCTTGGCGCGCTCGGGGCCGACCCGCCGCACCAGCTCGCAAAAACCGTCCTCGCTCTCCATGCCGGTGACCAACGCGATCAACGGATACCGCAAGCGGAGGGCCTGCGACAACGTGGTGATGTCTTCGCGGGCCGACTTGCGCACTTCGCTGGCATCGTCGTCGCCGCGCTGAATGACCGCATAGGGAAGCAACGCCACCACGCCGTTGATCGGGCAAAACGGCTGCCGCGCACGGCGAATGAGCTGGCAGAGATAACGCAGTCGCCGCGGCTGCGCCTGCCACTCTTCGTGGCTCAGATGGACCGACTCGCGGACCGCCACAAGCTGGGCGGTGCCGGGCGCCAGGCGGCTGTCGTCCACGGGGTTGAACTCCATCGTGCCGCGATAACGGCCCGCCGCCGAGGGCGGAGGGGCCAGCGCCGCGCTGGCCATCGTCTCGCGGATGTCGGGCACCGCGCCCATGGTCATGCGCAGGTCCCCGACCGGAGCGGGCCGCGGCTCACGGGCCGCGTCGGCCTCGGGCGGGCCGCTGTGTTTGCGGTCGCTCTCGACGGCCCGCTCGCCGTCGCCGGCAACTTTGCTCAAGCAGCCCACCTTGCTGGCGACCAGGTACAAGGCGTCGCCGGTGGCATACCAGTGCAGGGCGCTGTCGCCTTCGGGAAACTGCCGCACCGTCAAGCTGAGCTTGGCCGCATCGAACAGCGCCCGCTCGGTGAACTCGCCGGGCGAGCCGATCAGAAGGAACAGCGGCAGGCGCGAAACTTCGATGCCGTTTCGCTCCAGCTCGGCCACGCCCGCCTGCCAGGCGCGATCGATGTCTTGAAACTCCGAAGTCTCGCCTTCCAACCAGAGCTTCAGCGTCTGATAGGTGACGACCGGAATGACCAGCGACAGCACGCTCAGCACCGACAGAATCGACACGTACCGCGACCAGGCCTCGTCTTGTTTCAGCGCCTGGTAGAAGATCGCCAGCGTGGCCAGCACGAGGAACATCGCCACCAGAATGGCCACTCTGGCCGCCAGCGACAGACCGAGCAGCCTGCGCGGCGTGGCGATCAATTGCTGCGGCGACGTACACAGCAGCCAAATCGGATGGAACAGAACCTGGAAAAACTGCCGAAGGTATTGCATCACCATTCCAACGTCGATCAGAGGCCCCGGGCGATAATGATACTCCCCACCGCGACCGCCGCCACCACCGCCGCCAGCATCGACGAGCTGATCAACAGCGCCTGTCCGGTCAACGGCGGAGCGCCGGCCACCGGCTTGCCGCCGCTGACGATCGGCGGCCGCGGCGTCATGCGAATGGCCATCGAAATCTGGGCCGCCCATTTCTCGATGTTTTCGGGCAACTCGCGGCCCGCCGCAAGCTGCGAGCTCGGTTCCTCTTTATATAACCCGCGAAAGCCGAGCACCACGGCAACATAAAACACTTCCAAGGCGTTGCGAAAGCCCGCCGCATAGGCGTCTTTGGCCCGCTCGTAAAACAGGTGAAAGCGTTCCATCGTGTTGAACAGCTCCCACTCCAGCACGTGGTTGGTCCACCAGTTGGCTCCCTCCCAGGCCGGATCGACGAGCATCTCGTCGACCCAGGCCACCAGCGCATACTTGGCCAGTTTCCACTCGCTGGTCTGGCCCACGATGCTCTCGGCTTTGTCGATCAGGCCGCGGATCTTCGCCTGCTCGTCGGGCGGCGAGGCGGTTTCGCCTTTGGCCAGGCGTTCTTGCAGCCGCAGCACGTGCAGAAAGACGGGGTCGACGGCTCTGGCGAAATCGGGGGTCATGTCGTCAAGGGCACTGCAAATAGGGCGAACTGCAGTTTAATTCGCTTGCCACGAAAGTTCACGGTCAACGTACGGTCGTCGCCCGACTCGTGGCCATTATAAACCAAGCTCTCGCGGAAACGCATCGCCAGTGTTTGCGTTTTTTGCACGTCGCGCCAGGCTTCGTTTTGCCGGCCCACCTCGAAATAGAGCCAGCCGCGCAGCGGCAAGGCGGGGGGCGTCCGGTCCAGCGGCAACAGCGTCAGTCCCGCGCGGGCCTGCTGAAAGATGATTTCCACCTGGTCTTTGCTGCCCAGCTTCCAATTGAGCTGTCCGGGAGACACCAGCTCTCGGCATTCGGTCTCGTTCAGATCGCTGGTGGCCACGCCGACGTACCATTGCCAATCGGGATTGAGCCATCTCGGTTCCAGCGAGACCTGCATGCCCAGGCCGGCACGCACGAAAAAGCGCTGCTGGTAGCTCTGCTCCCGGATGGCGTGCAACATGGTGTCGATCTGCTGCTTGACCCAGGCGAAGATTCGCTCCAGGTCGTCGTGGTCGTAGCGGGGAACTTCGCCCACACGGCGGTCGGGCCCAAAAATCGCCAGCTTGCCGACCAGCCGGCACAGCTCGGTGTAGGCCGCCAACGGATGGACGCCGCCGGCGAAGGTCAAGACTCCCAGGGTCGCGTAGGCCTCGTTCAGGTGGGCCAGCATCCACAGCCGGTCGAGATCGCCCGGCTCCTGGCTGGCCAGCGTCAGTCCGCGGCTTTGCACCTGCTCGGTGAGAAGCTGCAGTTTGTTGCCCACCATGTCGTAGATGGCCCGCACGAAATCGCGGGCCAAGGGAGGCCAGGCGTCGGCCGCCAGCAGGGGCGGAATATAGCTCGTCAACTGGGGCGTGGCGCCGCCTGCGCCGGCCCGTTCGATTTCGGCGATCGGCAGCAGCTCGTAGCCGGCGGTCGGCTCGGTGGACAGCAGCAATCTCACGTTCAGCGAGCGGAAGCGGACTTCCTGGTCGTTGCCTCCGCGGCTCTCGTCTTGCAACGCCGACTGTGTTTCGTGATAGCGGCACAACTCGCGGTCGTCGCCGTCGGCCGCCGTCGCCACGTTGGCGCTGCCGAGCTTCAACTTGGGCACGGCCAGAAACACCTGCACCTTGGCGCGCGCCTGAAACGCTTCTTCGAGGCCGACGGTCTGCTGCCGCAAGGTCTCGACTTCCTGCAAGGCCCGCTTCACATCGACGCGGTCGGGTTCTTGAAACGCACCCAGCGAAACGAGCGTGCCGTCCTTCATCCGCGCCTGGCAGGTGTTCACCTGGAACTGGAAGTTCAACAGGGCTTCCTTGCTATACTCAAGCTGCCGCAGACCATAATTGTATTGGTGGTCCCACTGCTCCGAGGTCTGAATCAATTCAGCCCAGTGCCGGTCGGCCGCCTGAAGGTGGTGCGGCCGCAGGAACATTCCCTCCGACCAATGAACGGGCTGGTTGCGCATAAGAGTGCAAAAGGTGAAGATTCGATCGCCGGTACAGGCATGGCCGAGCACGGCGTTCTCTGTATCGTAATGTAAGAACGAGCGGCTTTACAGATGCAACCAGCGCCCCGGTTGCCGCTGACGGTGGCAGGGGTTATACAGCATGCGGCTGGGAATGAGTCCAGAATATGCGGTGGCAGGCGTTATATCTGTGATCCGAGAAGGAGTGAAGTATGTCATCGGCCGGCCACGTTCCGGGAGGTCCGCGGCGATCTTGGCGGGACGCTCAAGCGGCTACGGGCGATCCGCGGGTTCGCCGCCAGGTCCGCCGAGTGTTCTGGTCGCTGCTGGGGGCCGGTCTGCTGGCGTGCTTCGCCTGGGCGGTCTTTTGGATGGTTGGCCCGCAGCCCGTGACGTATCTGGCCGCCGCCGCGGTGACGGACTACGACGTGCTGGCCGCGCCGCCCCTGGCCTTCGCCAGGCAGTCGCTCGAGGGCCTGAAGAGCATCGCTTCCGTGCGTTTCCTGCCCGGAGGCGAAGGCGCCACCAGCGCCGATCAGCTCAACGCCTGGCTGGAGAGCCTGAAAACACAGAAGCTGCGAGAGCAGGACGTGCTGATCGTCTACCTGGCGGCCCACGGCGTCTCTGCCAACCAGGCTCAGAGTGCCGCGACCGCGTATTTGCTGGGCAGCGACTACTACCCTCCGGATGGCAAAACGACGGCGGTCGGCCTGGTGGATCTGGGCGCCGTCTTCGAGGCGATCGCAGCCTGCGGCGCGAAAACGAAGCTGCTGGTGCTCGACGCCGGATCGCTCGATCACGATCTGGCGTTGGGCATGGTTCTCAACGAGTTTCCGCAGTTGCTGGCCGAAAAAAACCGGCAGTTCGTGAAGGAACAAGCCGGGCGAGATCGGGGGCTGTGGGTGCTTGCCTCGCACGACCTGTTTGAGAAGTCACACGCCGCCCATGCCGATGCCGACCCGCGGTGCGTGTTTTCCCACTTCGTCGCCCAAGGACTGGCGGGCAAGGCCGACAAGAACGACAACGGCGTCGACTTGGCGGAACTGTATCAGTACGTGCGAGAAGGCGTCGGCCGCTATGTGTGGCAGGCCAGCGGTGGCCGCGAAACGCAAACGCCTCAGCTCCTCGGTCCGGCGGCGGACGGCGAACGCGTGGTGGCCGAGGCGGCCAACGTACTGCTGGTGGGCCGGACTAAGCGGGCCGTCCCCGCCCCCACGAAAGGCGATGCGGAACCCAGCGAGGCTCCCACGCCCAAGGTCGACGAGCCGAAGGCGACAACCACCCGACGCGCACGCGAGGCAAATCGGTCGCGATTCCTCGCTCGCGCTTCGGGCTTGTATGGCACGATGAATCTACCGCACGCGGCTGGCAACGACACATTCGCGGTGGCTGGGGCAGAGCTGGCCGCAATCGACTTGCAATTGCCGAAAGTCGCCGCCGGCCAGCGATGCCCCGGTGGTGACGCTACCGGGGCATCGGCTGGCCGCGGCGTTTTTGATCATTCTCGACCGCTACGTGGCCAGCCTCTGCCCCAGCCACCAAAAGTAAGCGACGTCACTTACGGTGGGCCGGCGATTGCAAGCGCGCTTTTTCCACCCTACGGCTACGGCGTTGTTTTCAACCTCGTAGCCGCCGAGGCGCCCGCGCCCGACAAAACCGCCAAGGCCGAAGGCGACGCTGCTGCGGCCACGCCCGCCGTCGCGGAACCCGACGGCGACAAAAAGCCGCCGCAAGCCGCTGCGCCGGCTGCCAACGACAACGACCACGCCACCGCCGAGTCGCCCGACACGGTCGCCAAACCGCTTTCCCAAGACGAGGACACGGCCGGCGGCAAGAAAAACGACGATCCTTTTCTGGCATCGCTCGCGGAGCAATGGCTGCTGTGTCATGAGCTTGTCGACCGCGCCGCGCACGACTGGACCGCGATCGACTACGCGCCCCATCGCTGGCTGCAGTCGGTCGAGAAACTGAAAGGGTACGAGTTACGATGGCTGTGCGGCGTGAGCAACGATCCAAGGCAGTTGAGCGGTCTGTCCGGCGATTTGCATGAGGAGCGACGCAAGTTAAACCGATATGCCTCCGACTTGCCGCTGGCACTCGTCCGGGCACAGCAGCACCCGCAGTTGCAGACGGCGGTCCGCTTGCGGAACGATCTGCTGTTGCGGCTGCGTTATTACATCGAGTCGCCGCTCGTTCTCGGAGCGGATGTGGGCAACATCGACGCTCTGCTGGACGGTCTTCCCCGACTGCTGGCGCTGCTTCGCAGCCAGCCCGATGCCACGGGCCAGGCCATCGACGCCCGAACCTGGCTCGCCGATTTGGAGGCGGCCTGCAGCAAGCTTCAGGCGCCGATGAACGCGCTGGAGGCGAGTTTCGCCGAACGATTTGCCGAACGATTTGATCGTGGCGATCCGGCGACGATCGAAGCCGTTTTGGAGTTCCCCTGGATCGAGGCCGAACGGCGCATCGCGCTGTTGGAGACGCTGAAAGCATCGCTTCCCCTTTCCGACAAGCCCACCGACGACGAGATCGTTCCGCGCCCGCCTGCGTGGAAGAGGACGGCGCAGTTCGCAGGCTGGCAGGCAAAGTGGCTTCAGCTCGTCGGCGGCCAGTCCGCCGTCGTAAATAAGCTGTTGAGTGGGCTCAGCGGCGCTTCGTCGGACCAGACGGAGCTGCGCACGATCGGCGCCCAGGTCGCGTCGTTGCGCGGCGCCCTGATCGCCGGTCTCAACGACGACGGGGATGCCGCAAAACGCTCGGATGCCGCCAACCGCTTGCGCTTGTTGGACGCGCGGGCCAACATTCCGGCCGACATGGAAAGCGACCTCATTCTTCGCGACCGTTTGCCCGAATTGAATCTTCCGTGGAATTTGAAACTCGTGCGGTTGAACAAAAAAGCGCCGGTCGAGCTTGCCGCCGATGACGCGGTCCAAGTCCAGTGGCGGATCGAAGCGGATCCTCCGCGACCGGTGCGTGCCCGGTGGAAAGTGGCCGACTATAAGCAGTCTCAACTGCTCATCGAGCCGACGCACGGCGAACTGGAGCTGACCGACGATCGCGAACAAATGCTCGCCGTGAAGGTCCGGGCGGCAAAAGGGTTCGAGTCCACGGCCCGGTTGACGTTGGAGATCGAGACCGAAGGCCGGACCGATCGCGACACGATCGACGTGCGCGTGCGGCCGCTGGAGCCGATCAGGCTTGTGGTCGAGGCACCCGGCCCGGAGGGGATGCACGAGATCGTGGAAGACGATCCGAGAAGGCGCATTCTGCGGCCGCTGGCGTCCGGGCAGACCACGTTTCACGTGTCGCTTCACAATCCATCGCGCCGGCCACGCGAAATCGAATATCGCCTGCTGGCGTACACCGACGCGGGCATCGTGCCGCCCGATCTGCTCGGTCGCTTGCCCGGCGTCGAGGATGAGCTGCCAGGCGGCTTCAAAGTGCTGCAGGCCAAAACTTTGAAGCTGGAGGCGGACGAAAAGAAACCGCTTCCGCTTGCTGAGCCGGCGAAACCGGCGGCGAAGGAAGCGGCCGGGCCGGCCGGCGCCGACGCACCGCCCGCCGGGCCGCCCAAAGGCCAGCCGATTGCGGCCTTGGTGTGCGAGGTGCAAGACGCCGCACCCGGAGGCCAACCGCTCGTGCAGCGGTTCTGGATTTCTCTGGAGCCGCTCCATCCGCGCCGCTATCTCACTCCGACGGCCCGCTTCGATTTCGACAAGCGGCTGATCGAGCTCGACTTCGCGCCGCTCGATGCCGGCTGGCTGCCGCCCGAGGGATCGGCGATCGACTGGCAATATGGCAAGGGAACGCTGGCGCCGCCGGGCCGCTTGTTGGGCGCTTCGATCATTCCGCCGAAGGACCTCGACGACCGGCCGGTGGAGGTGTTTGTCAGCGCCGACCATTATCCGCGTGCGTTCCGGTACGATATCCGTTGCGACGGGCCGCGCGGGACGCAGTTGCCCAAAGACGATTTCGACTTGCGGCTGATCGGGCCGCCGGCCGGCCAGCAAAACTGGCTGAGAAAAGGCGAGCCGGCGCGCGTGAAACTGGCGGCCGATTTTCCCAAGGACCGGTTGCGCGGCCGCGGCAACCTGGTCCGCATCGAGATCGACGCCGAGACGGGCCAGACGCAGCGGCGCGTCGAGCTGCACGCCGACCGCCAGGCAAAGTTTCTCTTGTTACCCGCCGCGGCCGACGGCCTGCTCGCCATCGAGGCGGCCGTCGGCGACATTGAAGTGGGCTTTCCGACCGACGCCTATCAAGACCAGGAGTTGCAGGTCGTCGCCACGCTGGGCAATCTCCGCCCGGTGTCGTGTTCGTTCACGCTCGACACGAAGCCGCCGACGATCGAGGTCGACCGCTTGCCCACGGCGGTGGTAGGCCAAGAGCTGCACGTCGTGCTGCGCGCCACCGACGAGCGCGGCGCGGTGAAAAAAGTGGAAGTGGCCCTCGACCCCAACGACTCGGGCGAGTGGAAAATGCCCGTCCTCGCGCAACCGGCCGCCGCGGGTGGCAACGTGTGGGAGGCTTCGTTGCCGACGAACGACAAGACGTTCTACCCGGCAGGCCGCGTTTCGCAATTTCTGGCACGGGCCACCGACGAGGCGGGCAACACGCCCGAACGGCCGCAACGCTTCGAGTTTCGCGTCGTGCCCGCGCCGCCCAAGCCGGCCGGGGGCGATCAAAAGGCCAACTTGAGCGTAACCGTCCTGTTTCAAGGCGTACCGGCGGACCGCATCAACGTTACCGTGAGCGGGCCGAAAAGCTGGCAAGGAAAGACGGATGCAAAGGGCCAGTTTACTTTACAGGCGCTACCGGCCGGCGTTTACAAGTTTCACCTGCAAGGGTATGGCCGTGCAGGCACTCCCTTGGACTCGGAGCACGAGCTGAAATTCGATCCCGCCGTGGCGCCCGTGCAAAAGGAGACGCTCGTCGGCAAATCGCTCCGCCGGCCGTAGCGCCCGAAGCGACGGCGCCTCAAGCCGTAGGAAAACCCACACGACCGACTTAACCCCCCTGCTTAGGATGTATTTGGCTGCTCTGGGCCGGTGGCAAGGGCCACACCTCCAGCCGACTCGGCAATGCAGCAGTAAACCACCCCGCCTCAGTTCTGCCCCTCGCAACGCCGGTAGATTGGGGTATATTTAACCACAGTGTCTTGGCCGACGGTTATGCCGGTTAGCCCAAGGCGGATTGTTGCACGCACGAAACCTTTCCCAATCTCCATCCGGAAGATCAACTATGTTGGCCATGCTCAGCCGCTTGCGGCGCCAGGTCTGTTTGTCGCTCTCGTCGATGATGCTTGTCGGCGCCCCAACGCTCGCCGGCACGGTGCGGGCCGACGATAAGCCGCCTGCGGATAAAGCCACCGACAAGGCCGGCGAGAAGAAAGATGGCCCCAGCACCACGTCTTCCGAGGCGGCGGCGAGTGGCGCCAGTGCGGCGACGAGCAGCCCCCGCTCCAAGCACCCGTCGTACTCCGATGTGCTCCGCGACTTCAAAGCGATCGACGGCCTGATCAAGTTGCACCGCAAAGAGAACCAACTCTATGCCGAGATCAGTCCCAGCCAGCTCAACCGCGACTTCATCGTGCTGATTTCGATTTCGCGCGGCATCGGCGAAGGGATGTTGCTGGGCGGCATGACCTGGGGCTTTGGCGACGATTGGCTGTGGCAGTTCCGCAAGGTCGACGACAGCATTCACGTGGTCCGCCGCAACGTCCGTTTCCGCGCGGCACACGGCAGCCCGGAGGAGAAGGCCGTCAGGCTGGCCTACACCGACAGCGTGCTGTTCAGTCTGCCGATTGTCACCACGGGGCCGTCGGGCGGCATGGTGGTCGATCTCGGCCCGATCTTCATGAGCGACCTGCCACAGATTTCTCGCATGTTGCCCGGATTCTACTTTGCCGGCAACAAGTCGTCGTGGGAGTCGGTGAAGGGTTTTGCGCAGAACGTCGAGTTGGAGGTGGCGGCCACCTACGCCTCGAGCGGCAACCTCGAGTTCGACACCGTGCCCGACAGCCGCGGGGCCACGATCAACATCCATTATTCGATCAGCGCCCTGCCGCAGACCGGCTATCAGCCGCGATTGGCCGACGACCGCGTGGGTTACTTCCTGACGGCCATCAAAGACTTTTCCAAGAAGAGCGACGAAGACCGTTTCGTGCGCTACGTCAATCGCTGGGACCTGCAGAAAGACGACCCCACGGCCGAGGTCTCGACGCCCAAGAAGCCGATCACGTTCTACATGGAAAAGACGGTCCCCTACAAATATCGCAAGCCGATCAGTGACGGCATTTTGGAGTGGAACAAGGCCTTCGAAAAGGCCGGATTCTATAACGCCATCCAGGTGATCCAGCAGCAAGACAGCGACGATTGGGACCCGGAAGACATTCGCTACAACACGTTCCGCTGGATCACGGCCAGCGCGGGCTTCGCGATGGGTCCCAGCCGCGTGAACCCGATCACCGGGCAAATTCTCGACGCCGACATTATTTTCGACGCCGACTTCGTGCAGTTCTGGAAGCGGGAATACGAGACGTTCACACCCGCCACCATTGCCGCCCTGACCGGCGGCCCACTCGATCTGGAAAGCTATCGTGCGGAGGTCCAGCGGCTGCCGTTCGCCCATCGGCACAGCTATCTCTGCCGTTGCGAGCTGCACCACGGCATGAGTCGCGAGTTCGCGCTGGGCGCCATCTCGCTGTTGGCCAACGCCCCGGCGGTCGGCACGTTGCAGCAGCAGGAAAAAATGATTTCGCAGGGTCTGAAAGAGGTAGTGATGCACGAGGTCGGTCACACGCTCGGCTTGCGCCACAACTTCAAATCGAGCTCGATGCTGTCGCTGGCCGACCTGAACGACACCGACAAGACCAAAGAGACCGGTCTGACGGGCTCGGTGATGGATTACGCTCCGGTGAACATCGTTCCCAAGGAGATGAAGCAGGGCGACTACTATTCGCAGACGATCGGTCCGTATGACATGTGGGCCATCGAGTATGGCTACAAGCCGTTGCCCGGCGGGACCGAGGGCGAGGCAGCCGAGCTGCGCAAGATCGCGGCGCGTGCGGCCGAGCCGCAGCTTGCCTACGCCACCGACGAAGATACGCGCGGCATCGACCCCGATCCTTTGGCCAACCGCTTCGACATGGGCAGCGACACCATCGAGTATGCCAAGCTGCGCGCCAAGCTGATCGGCGAGTTGTGGCCGACCGTGGTAGAGCGGGTGACGCCCGAGGGCGATGGCTATCAACGTGCCCGGCAGGCGTTCGGCGTGCTGTTGGGCAACTACGGCACGGCGATGTTTTTTGCCTCGCGCCAGGTGGGCGGCATTCTGGTGAACCGCGACCACAAGAGCGATCCGAACGCCCGGCCGCCGTTCGTGATCGTGCCGGTAGCCAAGCAGCGAGACGCGCTGGCCTTGGTCGAAGAGAACGTGCTTTCGGACAAACCGTTCAACTTTCCGCCGGAGCTCTACAACAAGCTGGCGGCGACGCGCTGGTATCACTGGGGCAGCGATATGCCCAACCGCATCGACTATGCGGTGCATGAAGTGATCGGCATGTGGCAAGACCGCATCCTGTCGCAGCTTATGTCGTCGTTGACGCTGGACCGGATTCACGATTCGGAGTTGAAGGTGCCGACGGACCAGGACGCGCTGACCACGGCCGAGTTGTTGTCGCGGCTGACGGCGGCGGTGTTCGCGGAGACCGGGCAGCTCAAGCCGGGCGAGTACAGCAATCGCAAGCCGGCCATCAGCCCCTTGCGGCGCGACTTGCAGCGGCGCTACCTCAAGCGGCTGTCGAGCGTGGCCATGGGCACCAGCGGCGCGCCCGACGACTGTCGCACCGTGGCCGCCTTCGAGCTGTCGGGACTGGAACAGAAAATCAAGCAAGTGCTGGGCAACGCCGAGTTGAAGCTCGACACCTACACGCGCGCCCATCTGGAAGAGACGGCTGGGCTGATTCGCAAAGTGGTTGATGCGCGGTTGAACCTGCAGAGGCCGTAGGAGAAAGGCGGAAGGCAGAAGGAGGCCAACTCGATGAAAATGATTGTCGCCATCATCCAGCCGACCAAGCTGGAACCGCTCCGTGAGGCGCTGGACAAGATCGGCGTCACGCGGATGACCGTTTGCGACGCACAGGGTTATGGTCGGCAGCGCGGCCGCACCGAGATGTATCGCGGGCACGAATACAAGACCAACCTGTTGCGGAAGATCGAGCTGGAGATTCTCGTCAACGACGACTTTCTCGATCGCACGGTGGATTGCATCATGAGCGTCGCGCGCACGGGTCCGGAGGGGACGATTGGCGACGGGAAAATCTTCGTCGTGCCCGCCGAGCAGTCGATTCGCATCAGCGACCGCGTCCGCGGCCCCGAAGCGGTTTAAGGAATTTTGGATTTTCGATTTTGGATTGCGCGAATCCAAAATCGAAAATCCAAAATCGAAAATCGCGTTAATGGATCCGACCCTGTTGAATAGCACTCCGACGCCGGCAGCCCTGGCCCTCGGTCCGACTGACGCGGGCTACGTGGCGCAGGTCCGCCTCCTGTCGGACCGCATCGTCGAGGCCCAGCGGCCCATTCGCGTCCGTGAAGCCGTCAAGTGGGACGATTGCGTCGAGGCCAAAGTGCTCGCGTCGGGGCTGAAAGAACTGCCCGACGTTGGGCCGGAGTATTACGCCGCCGTGCGTCCGCTGCCTTACGACGCAGGGGCCAAGATCGCCGAGTTCGCGGCCCTGGAGCGGGAAGTCGAGCAGGCGCTTGGCCGCAACGACGCGCTCGGGCAGATCCTGGCCCGCAATTGTCGCGAATATCAAGACGTCGTGCGAATGCTGCTGGCCCGCGGCACGCCCGAATTCTATCGCCGTTCTCGCGACCTCTACGGCAGCCCGAAAGACCGCTTCACCGGCGACGCGGTCACCATCCGCGATCTGGGCCTCTTGCTGCACGACATCTTGTCGGGCATCCCCGAAGACGGCCTGGGCGTGCGCTATCGCCGCGAGCTTACGGGCGACGACGTGGTGCGGCAGCTCAACCAGCGTTTCGACGGCTATTTCGGCGACAAGAGGGTGCATGCGCGGCTGGACGACGGCATTTTGTCCGACGCGGCGGCGGGCGCCGACTACGTCAAAATCCGCCGTGGCGGAAAGTTTTCCGAACGCGACGTCAACTTGCTGGAAGTTCACGAGGGCTGGGTCCACGTCGGCACCAGCCTCAACGGCGCGCGGCAGCCGTTCGCCACCTGGCTGGCCAAGGGGCCGCCTTGCACGATGGCCATTCAGGAAGGGCTGGCGGTGATTATGGAAGTGGTCACGCTGAATGCCACGCCCGACCGTGCCCGGCGGCTGAACAACCGCATTCTGGCCTGCGACCTGGCGGAAGACGGCGCCGATTTTCGCGAGGTCTGCGAGTTTTATCGCTCGGAAGGATACAGCGAACCGGAGTGCTATCAGCACGCGCAGCGTGTTTTTCGCGGCGGCGTGGTGCGCGGCGGGGCGCCGTTCACCAAAGACATCAGCTACTGCAAGGGCTTTGTGATGGTCTACAACTTCCTGCGGATCGCCATTCGCTTCGGCCGCCCCGACCTGATCCCCAACTTGTTCCTGGGCAAACTGACGCTCGACGACGTGCCGGTATTGGCCCCGCTTTTGAAGACGGGCGTGGTGACACCGCCCCGCTATTTGCCTCCGCAGTTTCGCGACCTGAACGGCCTGGCGCTGTGGATGGCCTACTCGAACTTTTTGAACCGCGTCAACCTGGCCAGCGTGCAGGAGTATTGGCGCGAACGGCTGACGTGCTGATTTTAGTTGGAACCCGGTGATTTATTGCAGCAACGTTCCCGATTGCGGATCGACGCCCACGCCCCCGGTCAACTCGACCAAGGCGTCGAGCACCACCAGCAGGGCGCTGGGATCGAACACCTCGTCGGTCTCCTCGCCGTAAGCGTCGCCCATTTCTTCGAAGTGCATGATCTCGAAGCGGGCGTCGCAGCCCTTCAGCTTGCCCAGCTTCTCGCGCTCGGCCTTGTCGCCGCGCAGCTCGCGAGTCAGCTCTTCGATCTGCACCAGCACTTCGTCGCCGCTGAGATAGTCGATCTCCAGCGCCGAATGGTCTTCGGGCGAACGAATGTGAAGGCACTCGATCAGCCCCTTTTCGTCGGCCTCTTCGCCGCTCAGCTCAAAGTGCGAGCCGAGCTTGCGGACCGCCTTCTCCACCTGCTTCAGCGACGGCCGCTGGGCGGACGGAAAGAGAATGAAGTAGGTCTCGCGCCACTCGAAGCGATCGTCCATTTCCATGGGTTGGGTGCCTTATTGCCAGCTTTCGTCTTCTTCGTCCTCCGGCCCCACGCCGCCGGCCCACTCTTCGAGCGCTTCGAGCAGGGCGTCGCGCTCTTTGTGATTGGCCCACACGACCTCGCCCTGTTCGAGCCGGACTTCGTAATAGCCTTCGCGCTCGCACGCTTCGGCGCCGCAAAAATGGGGCGTCGCCGAGACCCACACCACGCGATACAACGGCACGTGCTTGTCGTCAATCACACAGAACACAGACATGCTTTTGCACCTCAACTTCCGTCAGGAAGATTTCCCCAGTTCGGCGGAACGTCGCGTGGCGGCTTCGACGGCCGCCATCAACGCCCCGCGCACGGCCCCTGCTTCCAACACTTGCAGCCCGGCGATGGTCGTGCCGCCCGGACTGGCCACTTGGTCTTTCAGCGCCGCCGGATGCTGCCCCGACGAGAGCACCAACTCGGCCGCTCCGCGCACCGTTTGCGCCGCCAGGGCCAGGGCCACGTCTCGCGGCAGCCCCATTCGCACGCCCCCGTCGCTGAGAGCTTCGATCATCAAATACACAAACGCCGGCCCCGATCCCGACAGGCCGGTGACGGCATCGAGCAGTTTTTCATCGACTTCCAAGGCCAGGCCGACCGCTTCCAGCAACCGGCCGACCAACTGGCCGTCGGCGGCGCGGGCGCCCGGCCCCAGGCAGTAGGCGCTGGCTCCTTGACCGATCAGGCAAGGCGTGTTCGGCATGACCCGCACCAGCCGCGGGCCATCGCCCAGCGCCCGCGAAATGGTAGCCAACGGCACGCCCGCGGCCACCGAAACGAGCAGGTGCTGTTGGTTGAGTCGACCGGCAAGCTGCCCCAAAACGCCGGTCATCTGCTGAGGCTTGACGGCCAGAAACAGACAGTCGGCCTGGGCGGCCAACTGGAGATTGTCGGCGACGACGCGGCCCCCGGTGGCCCGCTCAAATTGCTCGCCGGCGGCCGTCGAGGGATCGCTGGCGACAAGCTGGCTGGCCGTCGCCAGGCCGCGCTCCACGAAGCCCTTGGCGAGCGCCGTGGCCATCCGCCCAGCGCCGATAAATCCGAAACGGTTGTCAGGCATCGCAACAGAACAGGCGTGGGCCCGTCGATACAAGGAACCGCAACATGCTAGGGCAAAAGGACATCCGCTACAATATACTCCACCCGGCCCGCCGAGTATCGCCGCGGCTTCCTCCCCGTCGCCGGCGACGTAACTTCCCAATTATAGACAGCTTAGGGCGTTTTGGGGCGTAAAAAATACCTCTGGACAGCCGTCCGCCTTTCTGCGAAAGTCGCGACGAACTCCGTTTTTTTCAGCCCTGCGCGAAAGCAGCCGTCCATGAATCCTCTCGCGAAGCCGTTGGCGAACCGCCCCTCCTTGCTGAGGCAGAGCGTGGGCTATGCGCTGACTGCGGGTCTGATCGTGCTGTCGCTGTGCGGCTGCGCCGGCAAACAGCCCAAACAGCCGACGACCGTCAAAGAGTTCCTCTCGCAGCCGCGACCGGAATAGGGTGGGCGTCTGTAGACACGCCGGGTGGTTGCCGTCTAACTTCATGAGACGATGCAATCGTCTCTCCCCGCTCGCGACGTCGTTCTCGTCGGCCTCGGCCACACCAATGCCCACGTGCTGCGGATGTGGCGCATGGCTCCGATCGCAGGCACACGGCTGACGTGCATCTCCGACTTTCCGGTGGCGACCTATTCGGGCATGCTGCCCGGTACGCTGGCCGGCCTCTACCCGCCCGACCACATGACCATCGACCTGGTCCGGCTGTGCGCGGCCACGGGGGCCAGGTTTCTGCAAGCCGAGGTCACCGGCCTCGACGTGACGGCAAAACTGGTTTTGCTGCGAGACCGGCCTGCGGTCCCCTTTGACGTGCTCTCGATCGGCGTCGGTTCCGTGTCCAAGGGAATCGGCCAGCAGACCGGCGCGGCCGCAATGTGTGAAGCGATCGTGCCAATCAAGCCGATGCAGACCTTTCTGGAACGGCTCGATGAGCGTCTCGCTGTCCTGGCGAAATCGCGCGACGGTAATCGGGCCGTGCAAATCGCGGTGGTGGGCGCCGGGGCGGGCGGAGTCGAAATCGCCTTTTGCCTGCCGGGCCATATCCGGCGTCAATGGCCCGATCTGCGATTTGAGCTGCGCATCGTGGACGGGAGCGATGAGATTTTGCCCGGCGCGACGACAGGCGCCATCCGCCTCGCTCGGCGGGAACTTGAACGTCGCGGAGTCGAGTTGCTGCTGTCACGCGGCGTCGACCAGGTTGCGCAAGGCCGGCTCGTTTTTTCCGACGGCGCGACGCAGCCGGTCGATCTAGCGATTTGGGCCACCGGTGCCGCGGCTCCGCCGCTGCTTGCCAGGCTCGGACTTCCGTGCGACGAGCAAGGTTTTTTGATCGTGCGACCGACCTTGCAAACCGCGGCTGATGCTCCGGTATTCGTCGTGGGCGATTCCGGCACGTGTCCGGAACAACCGCGTCCCAAGGCGGGCGTGTTCGCAGTGCGGCAAGGCCCGGTCCTGTGGCAGAACATTCACCGCATGCTCCGCCGCGAGCCATTGGTCGAGTATCAGGCGCAGCGGGGCTTTCTGTCGCTGATCGCCACCGGCGACCGCCGGGCAATCCTGAGCTACAAAGGACTGGCGGCGCACGGTCGATGGTGCTGGAAGGTCAAGGACTACATTGACAGCCGGTTCGTCGACAAATACCAGGACTATCGGCCGCGCATGGTGCAAGCGGCAGCCCCACTGCCCGCCGCGTTTGCCCCGCGGTGTGCCGGCTGTGGCAGCAAAGTGGGCGCGTCGGTGCTCTCGCGGGTCTTGGCGCGGCTCGACGTGCCGGCCAGCGAGCACGTGTTGCTGGGCTTGGACGCGCCCGACGACGCGGCGATCATTCGCCCGACCGAGGGCAGGCCGGTTGTGGCGACGGTCGATTTCTTTCCGGCGTTCATGGACGACCCGTATCTGGTGGGCCGTGTCGCGGCGCTCAACGCCATGTCGGACGTGTTCGCACTGGGCGGCCGGCCGCTGGCCGCACTGGCGATGATCACCGTCCCGCAGGGTCCGACGCGGCAACAGGAGCAGTTGCTCTACGAGCTGCTTTCGGGCGGACTGCGCGAACTGTGTGCGGCGGGAGCGACGCTGGCGGGCGGTCACACGACCGAAGGCGATCAGCTTACGGTCGGCTTCACGATGCTCGCCGAGACAAGCGCCGCCCCGCGTCTGAAAAGTGGTCTTCGGCCCGGCGATCGGCTTGTGCTCACCAAGCCCCTCGGCAGCGGCGTGTTGTTGGCCGCGCACATGCGCGCTCTGTGTCGGGCCACCTGGCTGGAACCGCTCCTGGCGGCCCTGCTCACCAGCAACCAGGTTGCCGCCCGAATCGCGGAAGAGTTCGATCCGGGAGGCATGACGGACATCACCGGTTTTGGGCTGGCCGGCCATCTGCTCGAAATGTTGCGGGCCAGCGGCGTGGCGGCCGAGATCGACCTGTCGGCCGTGGCGTTGCTTCCGGGCACGGCGGAGCTACTGGCGCAGGGCATCGAGAGCACGCTGGCGCCGGCCAATCGCGCCGCCGAGGCCGAGATCGAGCGGAACGCAAGCTGCGCACACTTGGCTGCGTATGCCGCTTTGTTCGATCCTCAAACATCGGGCGGATTGTTGCTCAGCTTTCGTCCCGCGGCGGTCGAAGGCTATTTGTCGCGGTTGAATGAGTGCTCATCGCAGCCCGCCGCCGTGATCGGCCAAGTCGTTGAACACATCTCTGAAACGCCGCGTCTGCGCGTCAAGTAGGGTGGGCCGGCGCTCGCAAGCTCGCTGGTCCCACCCTACACCCCTTCGCATCCGTTAGTCATCTTTTTCCCGGCTTTGCCGCAGCAGCCATTCGATGATCTCGCCAAGCATGTCTGGATCGCGTCGCAGGACTTCGTGGTCGATTTCTTCTTCCAGCTCCATTACCAGCTCGACGATATCGAGCGAATCGGTCAATCCGATCTCGAATACGCTTTCACCGAACCTTTCGGTCAGCCGCTGCCGCACTTGCTCAACCAGTTCGGCGTCCAACAGCCGCAGACCGTGTTCGGTGTTGACAAACCACAGCAGCGTGCCGCACCTTGGACACGGCGCATCGCCGAAGGGCGACGAAGGCTCGATGGCGATCACGGCCTCGCAGACCGGGCAAACATTCGGTTCGCCTTCCGGCGTCCGTGACGAAATCGTCTCCGCCATAACTTGAATCCCGGCGCGCCGGGAAACCCTGAACCCTGAACCCTGAACCCTGAACCCTGAACCCTGAACCCTGAACCCTGAACCCTCCTATGCACCTTCTCGATGAAACTACTGCCGAAGCCTATCTGCGCCAACAGGGCTGGGTCACGGCCGACGAGCGCGTGGTCGTGTGGCGGTTGACGGGCGGAGTGTCGAACGAAGTGCTCTATGTTTCCCGGCCCGACCGCAAAGATCGCGATTTCGTCGTCAAACAGGCCCGGCCGCAGTTGCGCACGCCGCAGCCGTGGTTCTCCAGCGTCGAGCGTATCTGGCGCGAGGTCGAGGTGTTGCGAATCTGCCAGCGGCTGCTATTGGCTGAAACGCAGCCGGAGGCGACCGTGGCGCATCAGCTCATCGCGGCCACGCCGCGCGTGCTGCACGAAGACCGCGACAACTACGCCTTCGCCATGAGCGCCGCGCCGGCCGATCACCGCGTCTGGAAGGCCGACCTGTTGGGCGGCCGCGTGGAGCCGGTCATCGCCGAAGCCTGCGGCCGCCTGCTGGGCCGGCTGCACGCGGGCACCTGGCACGACGCCGACGTGGCGGCCCAACTCGACGACCGGCGACTCTACGACGAGCTGCGGCTCGACCCATACTATCGCTCCGTGGTCCGAACGCATCCGGGCCACGCCGCGGCCTTGGAGCGGTTGATCGACCAGACGTGGCACGAGCGGCACTCGCTGGTACACGCCGATTTCAGTCCCAAGAACCTGCTGGTCTACGAAGGCGGCCTGCTGCTGGTCGACTTCGAGACAGGCCATTACGGCGATCCGGCCTTCGACCTGGGCTTTTTTCTCAGCCACCTGATGCTGAAAGCCGCCTACCACGCCCCCGCGCACGCGGCCTATTTGGACCTGTCGCGTTTGTTCTGGAAAAGCTATTTGGCCGAGATGGAAGGCGCAATTTCCGGCGACGAGCGGCGGCAACTCGAACGTCGCGCCATCGACAACTTTGCCGGTTGTGCCTGGGCGCGGCTCGACGGTAAAAGCCAGGTCGACTATCTCACCGACGCGGCCCGCCGCGATGTCGTGCGCACGCTGTGTCAGCAACTGTTGAACAGCCCGGCCGATGATTGGGAAGAAGTCTTGGAAGAGCTTGACCGGCGATTGTAGGGTGGGGCAATCCCGGCGCGCCGGAGCTGGTCCCACCCTGGAACATCGGCAGCCCCAATCGGATTCATCGCGGCAGCGGCATGAATGGTCTTTTACATCGGCCAAAGTTAAAATCACTGCTTGGGAGCATATTAACGTACCTGCGCCGATGCCGTATGATATCGTGATGCACGAACTGGCCGTTCGAGAACTGGAGGATCTACGCGCGTTCGACCAGCGACGACTCGTCGCGGAGATCCGCGGGCAGCTCTCCGATCAGCCGACCACGGCCACGCGTCGACGCAAATGTCTGATCGACCTGACGCCTTCGTTTGAACATGATCTGCCGGTGTGGGAACTTCGGGTCGGTCCTTTTCGCGTCTTTTACGACGTCGCGGATGAGGACCGACGAGTGCATGTGCGAGCGATACGGCGCAAACAGCCGCCGCAGAAAACGGAGGACATCCTATGAAACGAATCCCGGCCAAAGACTTGCAAACGAACGTCGACGCCGTCCTCGATTCGGCGCAGTCTGACCGCGTCGTGATCTCTCGGCGCGGAAAACCGTGCGCGGTGCTGGTAGGTATCGAAGACTACGATGCCGAAGACCTGAGGTTGGCCAGCTCGAACGAGTTTTGGAGCATGGTTCGCCAGCGACGTACGAGCGGCAGATCGGTTCCCCTGGAGGAAGTCGAGGCGCGGCTGGAGAAACGTGGCGCGGGGCGGGCCAAAAAGCAGAGTGAAGCCAAAAAGCGTTAGGGCCACTCGGATTCATCACCCTGCTAACAGCGCAAGAAGTCGGGCCAGATGGCGTCGCTGACGAACAGCCCCTCGCGCGTCAAACGTACCCGGCCGCCCTCGTCGACCAAAAGGCCCAATTCGATATGCTTCGCCAACGGCCGTCCGACAAGCCGATCGAGGTCAAAGCCGGTCCGGGCGGCGAATTCGTGGCGCGAAACCCCTTCCAATCGCCGCAGCCCCAGCACCAGCGCCTCGCGGGCACGGTCTTCGGCACACAACTCCTCGGCCTCCGCCACCGGCGACCAGCCGGCCAACACGCGGGCCATCCAGGTGGTCGTGCTGCGATGATTCACCTCGCGTCGCCCGCCGAGATAGCGGGCGGCGCCGGGACCGGCGGCGAAATACGGCCGCGCCGCCCAATACACCTCGTTGTGCCGGCAACGATGGCCGGGCCGGGCGAAATTCGACACCTCGTAATGCTCGAAGCCGCGAGCGACCAACGTTTCGATCGCTTCAGCATACATCGCCCGCTCCCGCTCTTCGCCCACCGGCGCCAGTTCGCCGCGCAGTCGCCGGCCCCAGAACGTGGTGCCACGCTCGAAGGTCAGCCCGTAGGTCGAAATGTGAGCGGGCCACAGCCGCAACGCCGCGGCCAGATCGTTCCGCCAGACCTCCAGCGACTCACCCGGTGCGCCGAAGATCAGGTCGAGCGAGATCGACTTGAGCCGCGAGCGGGCCAGCGCGACGGCGGTTTCGATGTCGGTCGCGCAATGATCGCGTTCCAGGCCGCGGAGCTTGGCCTGGTGGAACGACTGGGCTCCCAGGCTCAACCTGGTCACGCCGTGCGCCGCCAGCACGGCCACCCGCGGCCCGTCGAGTCCGCCAGGATTTGCCTCGATGGTAAACTCGTGTCCGACCTCAGGCCGGAACCAGGTCAGCACGATTTGCAACAGCCGCTGGAGCGCCGCGGGCGGCAAATAGGTGGGCGTGCCGCCGCCGATGAAAATCGTATCCACGGGCCGCGGCGAACCGAGCCACGACAGCTCACGCTCCAGCGCCAGCAGATAGCGGTCGACCAAGTCGGGCCGGTGGGCGATCAGCGTAAAATTGCAATATCCGCAACGGTGCGCGCAGAATGGCACATGTATATAGGCCGCTCGCGGATTCCCCGAAATACTTCCCAATCCCCAACCCCCAATCCCCAGCCCCTGACATGAAACTCGTCATCCACCCGCCGATCGAAAACGACCGTCTGGAGAAAGTCGCCGCCGCCGCGAAGCCGATGGAGGTGGTCAACGCCCCCGACGCCCCGGCAGCCCTGGCGGCGATCGCCGAGGCCGACGCCTTTTTTGGCAAGCTGACGCCGGAACTGCTGGCCGCCGCCCGCCGCCTGCGCTGGGCGCAATCACCCACCGCCAGCTTAGAACACTACCTGTTCCCCGAATTGATCGCGCATCCGCTGACGCTGACGAACATGCGGGGCCTTTTCTCCGACGTCATCGCCGATCACGTGCTGGGCTATGTGATCTGCTTCGCTCGAAACTTCCACTATTATATCCGGCAACAGGCCGAGGGGTGTTGGGCGCCGGTGGGCGGCGAGCAGGCGCGGTCGGATTTCCTCTACGGGCCGGGCGTGGCCAGTGCGATCGACCGCGCTCACCGGCACCTTGCCGACGCCACGATGGGCATGGTGGGGCTGGGACACATCGGAGCCGAGATCGCCCGGCGGGCGTTGGCCTTTGGCCTGCGGGTGATCGCGGTCGATCCGCTCCGCACGGAGCCGCCGCTGGGCGTGGCGGCCCTGTGGCCGGTGCCGCGCTTGCCGGAGTTGTTGGCGGAGAGCGACTTCGTGGTGATTGCCGCGCCGCACACGCCCGACACGGAGAAGATGTTCCGCCGCGAGCAATTCCGGCAGATGCGGCCGAGTGCCTACCTGATCAACATCGGCCGTGGGGCGATTGTCGATCTGGCCGACCTGACCGCGGCCTTGACGGAGGAAGAGATCGCCGGAGCGGGTCTCGACGTGTTCGAGACCGAGCCTTTGCCGGCCGATCATCCGCTCTGGCGGATGTCGAACGTCATCATCACGCCGCACGTGGCGGGCACGTCGCCGCGTATTGCCGAACGCCACCTGGGCGTGCTGTTGGAGAACATCCACCGTTTTCGTCGCGATGAGCCGCTGATCAACGTGGTGGACAAGGCACGGTGGTTTTAGCAGTCAGGTGGTCGTGGCAACCTCACTCGGGTGCAATGCGAGATAGTCGCGCACTTCGAGTTGCATGCGATCTGTTTCCGCCAGGAAACCTGAGGCAGACAGGCGGTAGCTCATCGGGTTTGTCTCGACCTTACGCAAATGGGCGATCTGCTCTTGGAAATGCCGGATCCGCTCCTGCGTCGCTTCGAGCTCTTGATCGTTACGAATCATGATTGCTCCTCGATAATTTCAACGATGCCGCGTGCGCGACCACCGCGTTTTACCTGCCAGTATTCTACTGCCGCTTGCTCGCCGTCGAAACAGGCCAACCGCCGGAGAAGATCGCCTTCCTCGTTAAAGGCCGGCAATGTCACATAACTCTCCCTGCTACTCTGGCGTTTGTGGTCGTCTGAGGCGGCGCGGTCGTCGACTTGGACGACCCGATCACGTGAGATTGTGGCATTTCTTTTACGCGAAGCGTTGAAAAAAGGCAACCAGCCCCCCCCTTTCGGAAGGGCCGATCTCCAGCGCCTCAACCACAAATGCCCATGGCCCTAAGCAGTTAGGTGTGCTGCGGCAATCCCTGCTCAGGGACGGCACCCGGTTTGCTTTCCCTCTACAGCAACCCACTGTGGCGAGCGAGCCTTTGTCCCCTCAGGCTCTCTTGCCCGGTTGGGTCGCGGTGGCTGGGGCAGAGGTTGGCCAAGTCGAGGTCGAGCGTAGTCGACGACTGGGCGGCCAACCGATGCCCCGGCTCGCACGCACCGGGGCATCGCCGCGACGACGCCTTGGGGTAAGAACCACGCTGGCACCGCGGCTCTGCCCCAGCCACCGGCCCTGAACCCTGAACCCTTCCTCATGACCCTCGTCGATTTGCTTGAGTTGGCCGCGGTGGTCACGGCGCACGCACCGCTCGTGCTCCGCTCTGACCGGCAAATCTCGCCAGAGGCGCTGCGGCAATACTGGTCGGTCTGCAAATGCCGCCAGCAGCGATGGTCGCGATCGCTGAAACAGCTTCGCCTTCGGCCTGTGCTGGAAGAGATTCTGGCCACCGAAGTTCTGACGCGCGTCTGCGCGGCGGTGCTGACGGCCCACGATCGCCGGCGAGAAACGGCCGATGCCGAACCGATTGCCCGGAGCGTGTTGACCGGCCATCTCGAAGCCCGCCACCGCGCCTTGACTCTCCTTCTCTGCGGGCCGGGCGTCGGTGCCCAAGACGCCGGCGATTTGAACCGGCTGCGGCGGCAAGTGGAGCGCTGGAACGACATGCTCATCGGCAGCTTGCTGATACATGACGACGTGGCTGAATTCGCCTTCGATGCCGCGCTGGCACACGAATTCGCCGACGATACTCGCGATCGCCCGTCTTGGCAACAGGGCGGCACCGCCTGGTCGATGGTGGCGCATTCGCTCAGGGCGGGCTTTCAGGCCTCGGTGGGTCGCGATGGCCACAGCGACGGCAACGACCAGCTTGCCGCCGCGATTCTCGGTTGTCTGGGACCCGACCTGTTCGACCCGGTTGGGCTGCCCAGATCGCTGTGGCACATCCGGCTGCTGCACACGGCCGACCGCGTACAGGACATGATCGAGGAGCTGTTCGCCGCCGAACGCCAAAAAAGATAAACGGCCCTTCTCCTGCGTGCAGCTTCGGCGTTAGATTGTAAAAGACGGCACGATTATCAAAGACGGACCCGCACGGACGGCACGACCCGACTTTTGCACGCCGACGGCTCCCAGCTTCGCCCGCCTGCCGATGAAGATGACGGCGATGAATGTCCCCGCACGCAAGCCCGCAACGTGAGATTTACGATGCTCTGGTTCCCTCGACGCACAAGCAAGAAAAAGTCGCGCAGCAGCGCGCCTCGTTCCGGTCTTTCCAGATCCGCTCACCGAGTGAGCGGGCGACATAGCCGCTTCACCCGGTCCAGCCGGCAATTCGAATCGCTCGAAGTTCGCCTGGCTTTGTCGACTGACACGTGGACCGGCGTGCTGGGCGCAAATTGGAGCACAAACATCTCGGGCGTGACGAACTGGAGCGGCAGCGTGCCCGTCAGCGGCGATTCGCTGGTTTTCCCCGCCGGCGCTTCCAATCTGACCAACACCGACGATATCTCCGGCCTCTCCGTCAATTCGGTTACGTTCAATGGGGCGTCGGGCGGTTATAACCTCGGCGGCAGCACTCCGCTGACCATCACGGCGGGCGTCACCGACAGCGACACCAGCGGCACCGACACGATGAACCTGCCCCTCGTGCTGGGCGCCGGCCAAACGTTTACCGTCGGCAGCGGCGCTCAGCTCAATGTGGGCGGCGTCGTGAGCGGCTCGGGCGGGCTGACCAAAGCCGGCGCCGGCACCCTGGATTTGCTTGCCGTCGACAGCTACAGCGGCGGCACCACCGCCAGCGCCGGCACGCTGCTGGCCGACGGCACCATCGGCGACGTAAGCCTGAACGGCGGCACGCTGGGAGGCTTTGGAACGACGGGCACGATCACGGCCACGGCGGGTGGCGGCACCATTTCGCCCGGCAGCGTCAGCTCGCCAGGCGTGCTTACCACCGGCGCCGTGACCCTCGATGCGTCGACCACTTTCAACGTGCTTCTGGACGGCACGGTCGCCGGCAACGGACCCGGCAACTACAGCCAACTCGCCGCCAAAGGCGCGGTGAATCTGGGCGGTGCGAACCTTACCGCGTCGCTCAACATTCCGCTCACCACGACGACCCCGTTTACGCTGATTCAATCGACCGGCACGATCACCGGCACCTTCGCCCAGGGAAGCAGCCTGATCATCAACGGGCAGCGGTTTCAGATCACCTACAATGCCAGCAGCGTGGTGCTCACGCCCGCGAACACCACCGACACGCTGGTCTCGTCGGCCAATCCCTCCCAGCTCAATCAATCGGTGACCTTCACCGCGACCGTCTCTCCGGCCAGCGGACTGAGCGGCACGCCTACCGGCACGGTAAGCTTTTTCGACAATAATGGCACGACGCTGCTCGGTTCAGGCACGCTGTCGACCGTCAACGGTCAGCAGGAAGCGACGTTCACCACGTCGGCGCTGACGGCCGGCACGCACTCGATCACCGCGTTCTATTCCGGCGACAGCAGTTTCAACGCATCGACGTCGTCGACGCTTTCGCAAAAAGTCACGGCCATCGTCACCACTACGACGCTTTCGACGCCCCAGAACGCCATTTCGCCCGGCCAGTCGATCACGCTGACCGCCGTCGTCAAGTCGAGCGGCGTAGGCGTGCCCACCGGTTCCGTAAACTTCTTCGACGGCTCGACGCAAATCGGCAGCGCCTCGCTGACCACGGTCAACGGCCAACAGCAGGCCACCTTCACTACCTCGTCGCTGCCGATCGGCAACCGCCAGCTCTCGGCCCAATACACGGGCAATTCGACCTTCGGCAGCAGCACTTCGTCCACTCTGGTGGAGTTGGTGGGCAACACGGTCGAGCGCTATGTGAACCAGGTCTATATCGAGCTGTTAGGGCGCGACGCGGAGACTTCGGCCTTGACGTACTGGTCCGCCGCCTTGAACGCGGGGCTTGCGCCGATCGTGATGACCCAGCGCATCGAAGGGAGCCAAGAGTACCACATCCGCGAAATCGACTCGGTCTTCGAAGCCTATCTGGGCCGGCTGGCGGATTCCGCCGCGCTGAACAGCTTCAACCAGTTGTTGACCGAAGGCTACTCGATTGCGGCCGTCAAGGCGATCGTGCTCGGCTCGGACGAGTATTTCAATTTGCACGGCGGCACGGTCAATGGTTTTGCCGACGGGCTGTACACCGACTTGCTGGGCCGCCACGTCGATCCGGGCGCGCTGGCGGCCATCGGGGCGGAGCTTCCCGGCGGCGGCACGCCCGTCACGCGGGCCACCGTGGCCACGCAGGTGATGTCGAAGCTCGAGTATCAGCAAGTCCTGGTGCAATCGTTATATCAGACGTACCTCGGCCGCAACGCCGACGCCAACGGCGCGAACTATTTCATCAGCCAGTTGAACGCGGGCGGAACTGAGGAAGGCATCGTCTCGCAGATGGTCTCGTCGCAGGAATTCTTCAACTCGATCGGCCCGTAGCAGAACCACCGCCGCCGCCCTAACAGCTCGGCAATGGCTTCCGCTCGACTCTTAACGTTGCCGGTGCGCCATTTGATTTCGCCCGCGGCAATTCGGCGGCCGGCGACGCTTCCAACGTGACGACGATGCTCTTGAACGCCGGAGTCTTCGAGAGCGGATCGGCGTGACGGGGCACCAGCACGTTGGCCTCGGGGTAATACATCAGGGCGTTGCCGACCTTGATTTCGGCGAACGGCCGCACCAGGATGCCCGGCAGCGAGCCGGCTTCGCTGTGAACGGTCACACGCTGGTTCTCTGCCAATCCCAGTCGCTCGACGTCCGTGGGGTGCAGCAGAATGACGTCGCGGCGGTCCTGGCCGCGATACAGGTCGTAATCTTCGTAGACGACCGTATTGAACTGGCCCTCGCTGCGGACGGTCATCAATCGCAGGCTGCCGTCGCCGCCCGGCAGATCGGGCAACGTGTGCGTGTGCAACTTTGCCCGGCCACTCGCCGTGGGAAAACGCGGCTCGTGCAGCACGCGGCCGCTGATGGCGAACTCTTCTTTGGTGCGGTCGATGCGGGCGATCTTTTCGAAGCCCGGCACGACGACCGCGATCGCTTCGCGGATGCGCGAGGTGTCGCGCATCGCCGACCAGTCGATCGGCGTACTGCCGTCGAGCACGCGCTGGGCGAGATCGGCCAGAATGTCGACTTCACCCCGCGGGCCCTCATGGCGCGCCGGGCCACCGTCGCTGAGACGGATGAAGTTGAACATCGATTCTTGCGTCGTCGGCTGGGGCTCTTCGTCGCGTGCCAACACCGGTAGGATCAGCGTTTCTTCGGCCAGACCGTGAGCATGGCCGGTGTTGAGTGTTGTGTTGAGATAGACCAGCAGGTCGAGCTTGCCGAGGGCGCGGGCCGCGAACCGGGCTTCGGGCGACGCGCCGTACAAGTTGCCTCCCAGACAGACGCCGACCTTCAAGCCGCCGCCGTCTGCCCGCTCCAGGCATTCCAGCGTGTCGAGGCCCGGCCCGCTTGGCAGCTTGACGCCGAAGTGCGCTTCCATCCGCTCAAACAGCGCCTGCTTGAGTTTCGGCATCACGCCGACCGAGCCGATGCCTTGCACGTTCGAGTGGCCGCGAATCGGCAGCAGGCCGCTGTTGGGCCGCCCCACCATGCCGCGCAGCAGCGCCAGGTTGGCGATGGCCTGCACGTTCTCGACGCCATGCACGTGGTGCGTGATGCCCATCGTCCAACTGAAGACCACGTGGTTGGCCCTGGCATACCGGTCGGCGATCGCGTCGATTTCTTTACGCTCGACGCCCGACTTGCGGCAGATTTCAGCCCAGTCGAGCGTGCGCAGCCACAGCGAGAATTCGTTCCATCCGTCGCAGCAATGGTTGAGATACTCCGCGTCGATGGCCTGCATCTCGTCGATGCGCTTGGCGATGCCCGCCAGCAGCGCCAGGTCGCCGCCGATGTGCGGTTGCACGTAGAGGCTGGCGATCTTCGTGCCGAAGAGCAGGCTGCGGACGTCGCTGGGCACGCTGAAGTTGACCATCCCGGTCTCGATGACCGGATTGATCACGATCACCTCGCCGCCGCGTCGGCGGACCTGCATCAACGTGCGCATCAGCCGCGGATGGTTGCTGGCCGGATTGCCGCCGATCACGAACACCAGATCGGCGCCGTCGAGATCGGCCAGTCCGACCGTGGCCGTGCCGGTGCCGACGGAACTGGCCAGACCGACTCCGCTGGCCTGGTGGCAGTAATAGCTGCAGTTGTTGACGTTGTTCGTGCCATACAGTCGGGCAAAAAGTTGCAGCAGAAAGGCCGCTTCATTGGAGCCGCGGCCGCTGAAATACCAGAAGGTCTCGTCGGGCACGGTTGCCCGCAGCTTGTCGGCGATTTTGGCCAGCGCCTCGTGCCAGCCGATCGGCCGGTAATAATCGTCGCCGCGGCGGAGCACGACGGGCGTGGTGATGCGTCCGCACGACTCCAGCTCGCGCGGCGTGAAGGCCTGCAGTTGGGCCACCGAGTAGGTGCTCCAAAAATCGCGGCGGATGGCGCCCTGCATATCGGCGGCCATGGCCTGCAGCGACTTCTTGCAGACCTCGGGGAAGTGGCCTTGCTCGTTGACCATGCCACCCGCCTGCCCGCCCATGCCGACCGCGCAGGTCTTGCAGGCATTTTTGCTGCGCATGGCCTTCCACAGCTTCCACAGGCCGCCCACCTCGCGGCCTTTGCGGAGCGTGTACCAGACCGCCGGCCAACCTCCGCCCGTTTTGACTTTTCGCATCGAAATCGCTTGCCTCAACCGCCCGTTCGCCCGAAGTTCAGTTTAACACCAGGGAGTCGCCGTCTGAAAGCGGGGCGGGGCTACTAATCTCCCGCGAGCCGGTCGAACACGGACGGATCCGCTGGTCGAGACGCCTCTTTCCGCGGTCTCACGTTTCCAACACCGCCTTGGGGCGGTAAACTCGCATAAAAGAGAATCTTTCGGTGTCGGATTGGGTGCCCTAGACAAGTTCACGCCGCGAACAACATGACGACCTTTGACAAGATCCACATCCAAGGGTTCCGACGTCTGCACGACGTCGATCTCAAGCTAAGGCCGCTGATGGTGCTGATTGGGGCCAATGGATGCGGGAAGACGTCGCTGCTCGATGTCTTCTCGCTGCTGGCGGCATCGGCGTCTGGAGACTTGAATCAAACGATGAGTGACTTGGGCGGAATCGAGAGCAATTTGAGCAACTTGGCGTCGGCCAACGGCGGAAAATCGCGATCCATGGCGTTCGATCTCGCAATGGGAAATAAGCATCCCGAACCGATTCGATATCGCGTCGCGCTGGCCGCCCGCGGAGTCGGCTATGAGATCGCCGATGAAACGCTGACGCAGCCGCAGATGCAGGAGGCCCGCGAGATCAAACGAATCGACGCACATCATGGAGACGTACATTACTGCTCGCCGGACGGCAGCCGCATTGCACCGAACTGGGACTATGACGCCGCGGAAACGGCGTTGTCGCAGGTCCCGAAGGTGTATAAACAACCGGAGGATTTTCGCAAGCGTTTGGCGTCGTCCACCCACTACCACGTGCTCGATGTGAGCCGGCGTGCGCCAATCCGTCTGCCACAGCAGATGCGCGACGCCAGATTGCCAGGCCATGACGGCGCGGACCTGGTCTCCTGCCTCTACACGCTCAGGGAAACCGATCCCGACCGCTACGACACAGTTGAGGATACATTGCGAGCGGGGTTTCCCGGCTTCGAGCGCCTGAATTTTCCGCTGGTCGCCGCCGGTACCGTGGCCATGACGTGGAAAGACGCAACGAGCAAGCAGCCTTTCTATATGCACCAGCTTTCGGAAGGGACGCTCCGTTTTCTGTGGCTGGTGTCGCTTCTGCAGAGTCCGGGATTGAGCGCAGTCACGCTCATCGATGAACCGGAGGTGAGTCTCCACCCGGAACTCCTGTCACTGCTCGCGGACCTGTTTCGAGAGTCGTCGCAACGGACTCAACTCATTGTCGCCACGCATGCCGACAGGCTGGTGCGCAGCCTGCAACCATCCGAAGTTGCAACGATTGACGTGAACGACTCGGGAGCGGCCGAGATGACGTGGGCCGACGAGCTCGACCTCGATCAATGGCTCGATGATTACACCTTAGATGAGGTCTGGCGGTTGGGGCGCATGGGGGGCCGGTCGTGAGGATCGCCATTCTCGTCGAAGGAAAAACGGAGACAGCGTTCAAACCGCACCTGCTACGATTTCTACACGGACGATTATCGGGCAAGATGCCCAAGCTCGACATGGTGCCTTACGACGGCCGCATTCCAACCGGAGAGAGGCTAAAACGCGACGTCGAGCGGTTGTTGCGCGACAAGCGACGCGCAGCGGATGCCGTGATTGCACTGTCCGACGTTTACACGGGGTCCCGTCCACCCGATTTCGAAGCGGCCGATGACGCCAAGGCTAAGATGCGTGCCTGGGTGGGCAACGAGGACCGGTTCCATCCCCACGTGGCCCTACACGATTTCGAGGCATGGTTGCTCCCGTTCTGGGCAAAGATCCAGAAGCTAGCCGGCAGCAATAAAGCCGCACCAGGGCCGGATCCGGAAAAGGTCAACCACATTAAACCTCCGGCCCATATCTTGGCCGAGGTCTATCGAACAGGTCAGAAGGGCAAGAGCTACGTCAAGGCGCGCGATGCTGGTCGTATTCTCGCCGGGGAAAATCTCCTTGTATCCGCGAACGCTTGCCGTGAGTTGAAAGCCTTTCTGAACACTATTTTGAAGCTCTGCGACGAGGATCAGACGATCCCGTAGTCACCCGTAATCATTTTCCGCATTGCTGCACAGCTCATGGCCGGTACAGTGCGATTGCTTCTGCCGGTCGCTCCGCACTTTCAGACGTCGGGCCATACACCACCGGTTTCCAGGTCGATGCCTCGATCCGCTCGCGCGTCACGGCCAGATGAATCGCCCCGCAATCGGCCGTGTTCAAAACGCACGCGCCGCGCTGGCGATAGGCCCGGTCGACCTCGGGCCGGCGGTCGTTGGCACTGCCGCTGACGACGGCCACTTCGGGCGTGCTCCAGGCGGCAAAGCCGGGCGGATTGCTGCGGGCACTGCCGTGGTGCGGCGTGAGAACCACGTCGCAGTGGCAGGGCGATTCGGCCAAGAGGTCGTCGATGCCCGGCGATTCCAAGTCACCGGTCAGCAGAATCCGCCGGTCCTGATATTCGACATCGAGCACCAGGCTGTTGGCGTTGTCGCTGCCCAACACGCCGCGGCGCGTCGGATGCCAGACTTCGAGCAAGCAATCGCTGGCGACGCGCAGCCGGTCGCCCGACCACGTTTCGCGCAGCGGCACGCCGGACTGCCGCACCGCCGCCAGCAAGGTCTCGATCGCGGGGCTTTCGTCGCGCAACATCGCCGGAGTCACATAGATCACTCCCACGCGGAACTTCGTCAGCAACTCGGGCACCGCGTTGTAGTGATCGACGTCGGCATGCGAGAGCACGATCGCGTCGAGACGCGTAATGCCGCGGTGCCAGAGATAGCCCGCGATGGACCGCGCCCCGGCTTCCGGCGAGCCGAGCCGGCCGGCGTCGTAGAGCACATTCTCGCCGCCGGGCAACTCCAACAGCACCGCGCACCCGTGGCCCACCGACAAGAACGTGCATTCCAGCCGCGGCGAGGCACGACCGGCTGCCAGGGGCAAGCCGAAGCCCAGAGCGGTCCAACCGGCGAAGCCCGCCAGGCACCAACGCGGCGGCGGACACCAACGTGGCGCAACCACGCACGCCGCCAGCGCCGCGTAGAAGCCGGCCAGCCACCAGAATGCCGGCCCCGGCGCCCAGGCGTGGCTCCAGGGAAGCGAGGCTGCGTAGTCGATGCACGCGTCGATGGCCCACAGAGACCAATCGCAGACCGCCCCGCACATCGCCGCCAACGGCCAAACGAGCCACCCTACGGTCAACAACAAAAAGCCCGAGATCAGGGCCGTGGCGACGGGCACGGCCAACAGCGGCGTCAGCGCCAACGTGGCTGGCGAAATCAAGTGAAACTGCGACAGCACCAAGGGCACGCCCGTGGCCCACACGCAAAAGCTGATCGCGAAGCCTTGCAGCAGGCGGCTGGCCCAACGGCGCGCCCGCTTGACGTGCCACGGCCGCGTTTGTGCGATCAGGCGATCGAGCGGATCGGCGATCGGTCGCGGTGCAAAGCGGCCGCCCGCCCCGATCAGCGCCGCCACCGCCAAAAACGAGAGTTGCGGACCGATGCGGAACAGATCGCAGGGGTTCATCACCAACACGACCAACGCCCCTGCTGCCAGCAGATTAAAGGAGAGCGGTCGTTGACGGAGCAACGTCGCCAGGCAGACCAGCAGCACCACGATGGTCGCTCGGACTGCCGGCGGCTCCGCCGAAATCACCAATGCGTAGACAATCGTCGTGATGGCGACGCACGCCAGCGCCAAGCGACGTCCGATCAATCCCAGCCGCAAGATGCCGAACAAGAACATCGACAAGATGCCGACGTGCAGCCCGGAGATCGACAACAGATGGATCGTGCCGGTCTTGGCAAAAGCCACGTTCGTCTGTTCGTCGAGTTCGTCGCGCACGCCGAGCAGCAGGGCAGACGCCAGCGCGGCCCGGCGGGCATCGATCTGTCGCCACAACAACTCGTGGCCGCGCTGCCGCAGGCGGTCAAGCAGGCCGGCGGGCGACCAAAAGCTGCCCCGCTCGATAACCTGGACGCACTCGACGAAATCGGCGGCCAGCCGGCTGCGTTGGCGATCGGCCCGGCTATGGCCGGCGAAATCGAATTCGCCGGGGTTTTGCGGACCGGCCGGTGCGGAAAGCTGCCCGACAATTCTCAGGCGGTCGCCGCGATGGACATCGCTGACCGTGCCGTCGACCCACACCTGCGTCATGCCCGATGCCGGCAGCCAGCGGTCGCCGTCGCGCAACGCCACAAGCTGAACGGTCAGGCGACTGCGGTCTTGCTGCTGAATGGCGCGCAGTGGATTGGGCGGCCGGGCCGCGATCTGCCGCGGACTGCCAATCGCGATCGCCTCAACGCAAGCCGGCCGCGGCGACTCGGCGGCATAGAGGCCGATCTCGTGCCTGTCCGACAGGAACCAATGTTGGTGATGCCAGGCGCCGCCGAGGCCCGCCAGCGCCAACGCCAATAGCGCGGTCGGCAATGCAGTGCGTCGTCGTCGAACCAAAAACCAGAGGCACCAAGTTGTGAATCCTAGGGCAAGCCAGGCGTCGGTCCGCAACGCAACGAGGCGATCGGCGACGATGCCCGCCGCGCATGCCGCCGCCACCAGCACCAACGGCTGATAACGGGGCCAGCGGCGATCACCAACCGTGTCGTCACCATGCATTGCTTGCACGCTCGTCGTTGACGAATGACTTGTTGCCGGATAGACGTCCCGATCTTGGCCAGAATTCCGCCTCGGCCGTTAAAAACTTGGCCTTGTGGCATTCCCGCGATTATCCCATTTTTCTGCCGCGGTGGTAAGCCACCGGCCTTTATTTGAACTGCGCCGGCCCGGCGGGTATCCTGTTGGGTATGAGCGATCTTCAAAGTCCCGGCTGTGTGGTGCTTCTGGTAGACGAGTCGTCGGGCATGGGGGCGGTCATGCGCGAGCTGACCACCGAAGGCAAAGCCTCCACGCGGCCCAACGCCGAGCGTGTGGCCACCGCGGTCAATGCACTCTTGAAGCAGTTGGCCGGCGGCCCGAGCTTCGATCTGGCCCTGGTTGGCTATCAGTCCGATGCTCAAGGACAAGTCAACGTCGGCCCGCGCTGGGGCGGTCCGCTGGCCGGACGCGAGTTTGTGCCGAGCGGCGAGCTGTCGGCCGCGCCGCTGCGCATGGAAACGCGCGTCCGCAAACTGCCGTCGCCCGGCGGCTTCGGCCCGCCGCGAGAAGAGACCGTCGAGTTCCCAGTCTGGTACGCGCCCACCCTGGGAGCCAAGGCGCCGCAGATTGCCGCCTACAATTCTTGCCGCGACCTGATCGCGCGGTGGGCCGCCGACGCAGGCCCCTCGCCGGGCATGCCGCTGGTCATCCACATCGCTTCCGGCGCGTCGGGCGACGGCAATCCACAGCTCGCCATCAGCAAGTTGCTGGAACTGACCACGCCGGGCGGACATCCCTTGGTGCTGCAGGCCCATCTGGCGGCGTCGGCGGCCGTGGTCACGTCGCTCTATCCGTCGAACTACGTCTATCTCACGCTCGGTTCTGCCCGCGATCAGTTTCGCCGCGCGAGCGTGCTGCCGCCGCACCTGGTCGAGGCCCTGCAGGAGGCCCACGTCACGGTCAACCCCGGCGCACGCGGGTTGATCTACAACGCCAAGATCGCCGACCTGATTCAGATGCTGTCGCTGGTGAAGGCCCACACGCGCCACTGGCCGTCGAAGGGCGGCGTTGCGGCCCCGCCGGCGCCCGGACCGATGGCGGCCCAAGCGGCGCCCGCGGCCGCTGAACCTTCGCCGAGCGACGCGTCGCCGCTCGCCGCGGCCGGCAAGGAACAAGCGGCGCTGCTGGCCTTCGTGCTCGATCGTTCGGTGGCCGATCCCTTCGCCACCAGCGTGCAGAACCCCGTGGGACGGCTGCAGGAGCACGCCAACGACCTGTTGAAGCAGGTCTCGAAGATTGCCTCCGGCGTGGTGGACGTGGCCCTTGTCTCCTACGGTCTCGATTCGTCGGGCGAGGTCGACGTTCGCGGGTTCGAAGGGCCGCTCGCCGGCCAGTCGGTTGTCCATCACACCGATCTGGCCGCCGGCGCCCTCCGGGTGGAAGAGAGCGAAGAGCAGGTCTCCAACGGCATCGGCGGGCTGATCTCGCTGACCCGCAAGAAGCCGATCTACTTCGACCTGGAGCCGACGGCGGCGGCCCCGCCGGTGACCGCCTTCGAGCGCGTGGCCGAGCTGGCCGCCGAGTGGTGCCGGCAGCACCGCGCGGCCTGCCTGGCGCCGGTCGTGCTGCATCTGACGCGCGGCCAAATCGAGCCGGGCGACGTCGATTGGATCGCCGGCGCGCTGGCCCGCGTCGATTCGGCCGCCGGCCCCGTGACGCTTTATCACCTGGTGGTCACCGAAGAGCCGCACAAGTCGCTGGCCTATCCGGCCAGTGACGAGGAGTTGCAATCGCCCGCCCTGAAGAAGCTGTGGGCAACGACCAGCCTGTTGCTCGACGGCGAGCGGTTGGCCGCGGACAAGCGGCCGGTGACCGCCGAGTCGCGCGGCATGGTGGTCAATGGCAAGTTCGATCTGCTCGTCGATCCCGTCCGGCACGCGCTGGAGACGGCCTGAAAAACCGCGACGCCGGGCTGCGCGCCGTGGGGCTACCGACGGGGGGGTGGGCGCCGTGCCCACCCCTCCGGAAGCACGGGATCTGCGGGATTGCCTCCCGGTTGCACCCCTCTCTGTCAACTTTTCGAAGATCGATCAGCGACGCTTCGCGTCGTCTGCCACGGTCAATCTGGCAACGCACCACGGACTGCCGACGAGGATTCGTGGGCGGTCGAATTACCGTTGACGGAAAATAATTATCGTTGACAAAAACAAAACGCGTGTCCGATTTCCCCGCGCTGCAAACCATTTGGCGGTCGGACCTTGCGGCGACAGCCCGGCGCGGCTCATTTTCGCGCCGCAACGATGAATCTGGGGGGTGGGGCGATTTTGGATTGCCGATTTTGGATTTTGGATTGCGACTGCGGCCGCCCATTTTTCTGTCTGTATTCTTTCTGTCATTCCTCTGGTTCTACCGCGCGGCTGGCTTGGGTTGTTTCGTGATTCCCGGCGCGCCGGGAAAGGCATCACGCTCCGCCGTGATGGGCCCCTCGCGTCGCATAAAAACTATCGGGCGAGGTCGCTCATCGCATCCGTCATCTTGCGCTGCAATTGGCTTGCACCGCTCCGTGGAAGCTCATCAGCTTATCTCTCTCATCCCTCATCCCTCATCCGTGAGTCAGTTGCTGATGAATTGAGCACCGAAGCAGCACCATGCGTACATATTAGGCAGTCAGCCCAAAAGCAGTACCGATGGGTGGTTCGTTGCCAAAAAATGCCGTATTTTATCGGTGTTTGCAAATTTGCAAAAGCCGTGGATCGCTCAGCCGCACTCGACCGTCGTGCGAGGCCGCTGCCCACTTCTTAGGCACGGCCGTAGCACCGAAGGTGCGTCATTCGACAGCCCAGGGTGGAACCCTGGGTATCGGGAAGGCACAAATCGTCTTTAGCCCTGTAAGGGCGTCATTCCCCATCCTGCGCACGGAATCGTGGCAGAGGCAACCGTCGGGCGCGGCCCCGCGAATGACGCCCCGTTTGGGCTGACAATTCTCTTCCCGTCAGAACCCCAGGGTTCCGCTGCGCTGCACCCTGGGCTTTCGAGTGCAACCCCTTCGGGGTCGGGATCTAAAGTCGCGCAAACAAGGCGTCCTTGGCCGCCACCACCGCCTGCGTTTGCGCCGGCGTCGGGTAATAGTCGGCCAGCGGCGTTCCGGTGCCGGCGGCCGGCGCCGAGGGATTGTTGGCGTACTCCGGCAGGTTCGTGATCTCCTGCTCGATGGTGCGGTCGGTCGCGCCGGCCTTCATTTGGCTCACATACTGCGCCTGCTCGGCGGCCGTCGGTGCGCGGAACAGATACTCTTGGAACCAGCCGGCCACGTCCTGGCCGAACGACTCCGGGCTGTCGAAAAAGCCCAGCGCGATGTTGTAGCGTACGGTGCCGGCATCGACGCCCGCCGCCGTCTGCTGCTGGTAGTAGTTCATCCAGAACGACTCGCCATTGGGGTCGGGCGTGCGGTTGAGGATGCGCTGATAAAGGGCCGCGATCCACGACTGCGGCGTGCCGCCCGCCGAGCTAAAAAACTCCGGGCTGTCGGCGAAACCGGCCTTGATCTGCTCCGGTCCGCCCGTGGCGTGCCAAACTCCCTTCCAATACGTCAGCCCGTTCGCGTCGAGCGGCCGCAATAGGTATTGCTCGTAATAGTTGCCCAGCACCTTGTCGAGCAGCTCGTCGCTCTCGAAGAAGCCGAACGCCATGTCGCCGATCTTGCCGCCGTTGTTGAAGTAATTGGTCCAGTATTGCAGACCCGCCGGGTCGGGCGTGCGATTGAGCACGGACTCGTAGAACTTCCAGACCACGCCGGCGTGCTGCGACAGCACGGTGACGGTCTGAGTCGCCTTGTCGCCCGATGGGTCGGTCATGTTGAACGGCGCGCTGTCGAAGCCGAGGAAACTCACGGCCGGCGTATAGGTGAACGAGCCGTCGGCGTTGAACGTGAACGAGCCGCCCTGCGCTCCCGTCACCGTGCCCGCGGCCACATTCCCGTGACGGGAGGCGGCACCGCCGGCCAATAGCCCGTCGGCAGCCGATACGCCGACTGATCCCGAACTGGTCGTGTAAATCCAGTCTTGAACCGATATGTCGAACGGGCTCGATGTAGCAGTATTCGACGTAGCATCGCTTGCAGTAAGGACGTAGCCTACGCCGCCTTCATTCATCGACAAGTTATTGAATGTCGCGTCGCCGTTGCTGTCGCTCGTCTCGGTGAGGGTGCCATTAAGTGCGCCGTTGCCGGAGTTAACGCGCAGAGTGAGGGTGACTGGAATGCCCCCCAGAGCGTGGCCGAGCGCGTCAGCAACATGAACCGTCGTGCTGAACGGCGCACCAACGAATGTATTCGCGGAGGGCTCGGAGCTGATAGTTACGGCGATCGGCGAAGGCAGCAGGGATTCGAGACCGTTGACGAAGTTGGGCTCCAGGAAATCAGTGTCGATTACTTCGGACTGCTGCAAGAAGGCGGCCGCATTCGTGCCGACGCCGGATCTCGGGTACGAAGTATCCTGACTTACAAGGCGCAGGAACGTCCCAAGCAGCGTCGGCATCGTAGCAGTCGCCTGCAGCGAATTCGTATCGGCGCTCGCGACAGCCAGAAACGAAGCAGCATCTCCCATAAAGCCCGAATTGAGGAACTGTTGGCCGTCGCTCGCCGCTTGCGTGAGGAAAGAACCGACGTCCGCGCTCAATGTGGATTTGCTGAACAAGGTGCCAGATTTCGCGGCCTGTTGTAGAAACGTCCCAATTTCGCTGGCAATGGTCGGATCGCTCAGCAGGGCCGACTCCGCGCTGCCCTGTTGCAAGAATTTCCCCACCGAGGTAGCAAAGGCGGAGCTCATGAAAGCAGGGCCGTCTTGCACCGCTTGTTGTAAAAAGCTGCCCAGGCCATTAGAAAACCCCGAATCCGTCGCGCTAAACGGATATTGCTGAAGGTATTTGCCGACCCCGGCTACGAGCGGAGAATTCACAAGATCAAGCCCGTCTGCTTTCGCTTGTTGGAGGAGCTCTCCCACCCCGACCGCTAGCGGCGATGACTCGATGGAACTGTCCGCGCCACCGGCCTGCAGCAGCAAATCGCCAACCCCATTAGCAATTTCAGAAGTGTCGAGTGATGTGGTGCCTGCGACCTGCTGCAAGAGCGCCCCGACGCCCTCGGCCAGAGGCGACGTAGTTAAACCGCCGGATACAGCCTGTTGTAAAAACGTTCCGAGACCTTGGCCCAATCCTGTGCTTACGAACGTGCCGAGACCGGTCTGGCTTATTTGATTGACAAAGCTGGCGATATTACCGGCGAGGTCTGAGCCAGTGAGCTGATCGGCAACCGAATTATCGAAAAATGATAGCGCGTCTTGCGCAAACGTATTACCAAAGGCACTGCTCGTAATCTGTCCACTAACTGCCTTGCTCAGCAGCGATACAGCATCGCTGGCAAACGGCGTATTGCTGAGGTTGTCGCTTGCGATTTGTTCGAGCAACGAGGCGCCCGAGTCAGCGAGCGAGGCGAATGATAGATTGCTCCAGTTGCCGGAGACTGCGGCGTTAAAGAATCCCAGCACGGCGGAGTTGACAAATGGCAGGTCTGCAGAAGCGTCCGACACCTGGCTCAAAAAAGATGAGGCTTCCTGAAGGAACGTCGAGCCGATTTCTGAGTTCTCCAGCGCATCGCCAACGCCGCGCGTAAGACCGTCAAGGGCCCCTTGGGCAGCTTGGCCGAGGGCGCTATTGAGCGTTCCTCCGTCGGCCAAACCTTTCAGAAACCCACCGACGGCTTTGTTTAGACCGCCATCCAGCACGTTGGCAACGATCGAATCGTCGACCGGATCCACAGAACCAACCAAGCTGCCGACAAGGTCAGCGCCGTCCAGAGCCGAGAGCCCCGCGCCAAAGAATTGCGTCCAGTTGAAGGAGCCTCCGTTCACGGCAATGTTGAGGCCCTGGTCCACGGCATTCGCGACGGCCTGATCGACCACGCCGGCAAGAACGTCGGCAGCCTCGGCACTGATGCCTAAGGCGTCCGCCGCGTCCCCAACAAGGTCCCCGACAAGGCCGAGAATAGGGTCCGCGACAAGGCCGACAATAGGCCCCAACACAAGACCTCCGACGAAAAAAAGGCCCACCTCAAGGAACCCTAAGAATGGGCTCGGCTGGGGCTGTTGTACGCTCGGTTCAGTGTACGTGTAACTCGTGCCGAACTCACTCGCGGCCGTCGGCTCGCTGTAGTCCCACGGGTTTCCAGGCTGGGTTGGACCGGTTGTCACCGATACGCCCGTCAGGAAGTAACCTGTCTGCGGGTTGCCGGGTGGCATAAAGGCTTGGATGTCTTCGTCCACCAAAACCGTCCCCGCGCTGCTCTGCGGGACGAGGAACATCTCAAAGAGCCCCGTTTGAGGTACCACAAGCCAGCTAGGAAAGTTCGTGTCCCAGGTGTCCTTAATTGTCACCGCCATTGATCCATCGGCCAGGAGATATACCTGGGAAACGGCAGTGAGCAGAGGAAGGTTGACGGGGTTGCCGGGGCCGCTGAGGTGCTCGAAATTGAATGTGAAGTAATGTAGTTCTGCGTTTGTCGCCGCGAAGCACCACGCGATCACATAGGGCGTGCTGCCCTCGAGCGTGGGATGCTCAAGCAGGAAGGGCGAGGACAAATGAGCGATGACGGCGATGATGACCCCATGTGGGTCGATATGGAAAGACGAAACTGCATTCCACGACCCATCGGACCACTGCGTGGCTGCGATCATCACTTGTCGCTGGTCGAACCGTGCAGCGGAGGTGGGGTCGAACAACACCAGGTCGCCGTTGGCCTCGAGTGCGACAACCTGCCCGGTTGTGTCGAGCATGAATGAGAGTACAGCGTTGGTATCCAGTTGCATGGAGGTTGTCGCCCCTGGCGCAAATCGCGTTAGGACATCGCCTGTGTTCAGCGTAACAACGCCACCCCCGCCATCGACTGCGAATGTTTTGACGTCGGACTCGATGTTCTGTGACGAGTCGGACCCAGGCGCGAACTGAATCAGGTTCCCGCTTCCCGTAGGCACATATAAGCTGCCAGGTGATAACTGTTGGATCGTTGTACCCGGTATTCCAATTCGAGCTATGCTTCCTGTCCGAGACGAGCTCGACGCGGAGTTCGCTGTCTGTGCGACGACAAAGCCGGCTCCGTCGACCACAAACCCGGTGATGTTGCTAGCCATTAGCTGCGCCGTGGTAGCGCCCGGTGCAAAGCGCACGAGATCGTGACTGGCATCAAGCGCGACGAGAGATCCGGACCCGTCTAACAGAAACTGTTGGGCTTGAAGTGTGTCGGATCCGTCCGGTTCATAGAGCGGCTGCGGTGTGGTTGAACCAGCGGCGAACCGGACTAGCGGTCCGCTCGTGGTATTCGGGATTGGCTCAAAGGCGATTACCGATCCGCTGGAATCGACAAGAAACGTAATGACGCTGACTCCGGGAGCCATCGGCTGAGCTTTATCAGAGCCAGGGGGCAATAGCCACAAAGCGTTGCTGTTGTCCAGTGCCACCGAATCACCTTTGCCGTCGAGGGCGAGCGCCGTGTATGACCCGTTGATCACGCTCGGCATATCACTGCCAGGACTCCAACGCAGCAACTCGCTGCCTGACAGCGCAACCATTGAACCGCTCTGATCAACGACGAAGCTTCTCACATCAGTAGCCATGACTGCCGGCGGAGGGCTGGAACTGTCGGGAAACTCAACCAAAGCATAATCGTTACGTGCCGCAACCGCGGCTCCGCGCTCAACCCTCAGGTCGGTGAAGACGCCGCTGTAGGGGTTGGGCTCCGTCGATCCCGGCTTGAACCAGTAGACAGAATCAAAAGTTGCGCCAGGTGCTGCCAGCGCGGTGACGACCCCAGAGATATCGATTACAAAACTCCTCACACCGCTGAGCATGACCTCTCGAGATGGCGAGTTGGCCGGAAACAGAACAAGGTTTCCGGTGTCCTCCAGCGCTACGGCTGCGCCGGAGGCGTCGAGGCCGAACGTCGCCACGTTCGTGTCGATGACCTGTGTCACATTCGAGCCCGCGGCCTTCATTTCTAGCCAGCCGCCGCTTGACGCGTCGGTCAGCGAGTAGACCGTTCCTTGTGCGTTCGTCTCCGTCTGCAGAACGCTCAGCATTCGCCGAGTTTCCAGCCTCTGGAAGTTGAGCGAGCGGCCGACTTCAAGGTTTTCTAATCGGGGCAAGCTCGCATCGCGTCGCGCGCGGTTCCGTCGACCCGCGAATGGACTTCGTCCGCGGACCAGCCGTTGGGCAGCGTTGGCACGGTGTGAACGGCTCATGACGTTGATCTCCGAAGGGCAGCATGGGTTATGGCACCGCCCCAAGAGGCTCCGCCCGTCGCGGCGGCGCCACCTCAAACAACGCGGCCCAAGTATAACCGCCGCCCACCCGCCGCGTGAGGAACGATAGCGGAACGATCAGCGTGTCTAACCACCGCCCGGCGCGGCGAGGATTCCTGAGATACTTTTCGTCGTTGCAACCCACGAGAACGTCGATTATCAATGGGTGCAAGAGGGACACTTGTGGCCGATCGCATCAGTCGAGTTAAGTGATTTTGTCGCACCACTAAGTTCAAGTTTCGCGGTTTTTGAGGGGCGGTTTGGGTCAAAATGAGGTCGGCCTCCATGCCTAAAACGGGTAAACCTGTGAATTCCACAACCCAGGCAACCCGCGGCAAGGAGGCCGAGCATGGAAGTTACTTCATCTTTTCAGACGTTGCTATCCGAATTCCAATGCGTGTTCACCGCGCCAAGCTTCCTGATTTTTCTCGATCTGGTGAGCGGCTGGGTGCTCTCGCATCGCCATCGGTATGTGACGGACTTGATTTGGTCCAGCGGCTCGACCCAGAAGGGGCACCACAGCCGATACCACCGCTTCTTCAGTCATGCAGCCTGGAAACTCGACGGCTTGTGCTGTGTGCTCGCGCAACTGCTCGTCCGCATTTTCGCGCCGACCGGCCTGATTGTGCTGGCGGTGGACGATACGCTCTGCCGCAAACGAGGATTGACCGTTTACGGGGCGGGCATGCATCACAACCCCTTGATTTCCAGCCGGGCCAAGCCGCTCACCAGTTGGGGACACGATTGGGTCGTGCTGACGCTCATCGTTCGCTGCCCGTTCTGGGCGCCAACCAAGGTCTGGAGCTTGCCGATCGCTTTCCGCCTCTACCGAAATCGCCAGGGTCTGACCAAGGGTCGCAAGAAGAACACCGAGGGCTGCAAGAAGAAGGCTCGCAAGCCGGACCCCAATCATCGCACGCGTCCGGAACTGGCCGTCGAGCTGATTTGCCTTGTAGCAAGCTGGTTTCCCGACCGGAAGCTGCTGGTCACGGGCGACAGCGCCTATGGCGGGCAGAGCGTCTTGAAGAAGCTGCCGGAGAATGTCGATCTCATCAGTCACGTGCATCCCAAGGGCGCGCTGTACGAACCGGCTCCGCAAGCGGTGCCCGGAAAAAAAGGTGGCCGTCCACGCAAGAAGGGCCAGCGCCTTCCCGGCATGGCAGCCTGGGCCGAGGACCAGAGCCAACCTTGGACCGAGTTGACCTTCGATCAGTTTGGCTTGCACGCCACCCTGTTGGTCAAGACGATTCAAGCGTTGTATTACAAAGCAGGCGGGCAGCGGCTGCTGACCATCGTGCTCGTCCGCGACACCGTTGGCAAACGCCCGGACCAAATGTTTTACTGCACCTGCCTGGACTGGGACGCGCGCACGATTCTCTCCCACTACTCGTGCCGCTGGTCGATCGAGGTCACCTTCGAACACAGCAAGCAGTTGTTGGGTCTGGAGGACCCGGCCAATCGCTTGCCGAAGGCCGTGGAGCGCACCGCACCGATGGCGCTGGTCTTGTACAGCCTGATCGTGGCTTGGTTTCACCGCGAGGGTCACAAGCACGTGAAGTTTCCCGACCGTCCCTGGTACACCAAGAAGGCCGAACCGTCGTTTGGCGACGCGCTGACGACGCTGCGCCGCTTGAGTTGCCAGGATGGGTTTCGTGGATACCTCCCTCGCACCGGATACTTGAAAACTCAGGTTGCCCGGCTTATCGAATTTGTCAGCCTTGCAGGCTGACGAAGCCGCCGCGACACCTGTCTCGCGATTTACGGCTTGCCATCTGCTTTTTTCCTTCGCGTTCAACGCGATCGACCGCTGGAACTATGCTCGAAAACCGCGAAACTTGAACTAAGGGATAAGGATGCCGGCAAGCAGGTCAGCTCGGTCGTTTCGCGTTCTCGGAACTCGCTTGCGCGAGTTGCGGGTGGGACGCGCATGGTCGCAACTCGAAGCCGCCGAACGCGCGGGCGTCAGCGACCGCCTGATTCGTAAAGCGGAGTCGGGCGGACCACTCGAGCTGAAAACAATCGCCCTTTTGGCTCAGCTTTACAGCGAGCCCGGTGCGCCGGTCAATCCTCAGACGCTGCTGGCCGATCCGCTCGAAGGCGCCAACGAGCCGTCGGCGGTCTACGAACGGCTCGTGCGCCGCTGGTGGCAAGAAGTGTGGAACGAAGGAAGGCTGGAAGCCATCGACGAGCTCACCACGACCGACGTCGTGCTGCACGCCGACGGGGCCGAAATGCACGGGCGCGAGGAGCTCCGGGAGCGCACCGAGGCCATTCGCGCGGCTTTCAGCGAAATCGAGGTCCACCTGGAACAAGTGACCGTCAGCGGCGATTGAGTCATGAGTCGTTGGCGCGTCGCCATGACGCACACTGGCCCGTGGAGGGGGATGCCGCCGACGCACAAGCGCATCGTCGTCAATGGTTCGACGTGGATGCGCGGTGAAAACGGCCTGCTCGCGGAAGGTTGGGATTACTGGGAAAAGGAGGAGGCCGCCGACGCGATCCGCGCCGAGCTGCGACGAACTGCACGGCCCGCAAAAGCCCACCGCAAATCGCGGCGGCGACCTTAGGAACGGATGGCATCTCGGCGGCGAGGAGACGAGCGACGGCGTATGGAAAAGTTTGCACGCGACGACCAGACTTCTCACGAAGTCGGCTACCGAACCGGTCGCCCGCGAACCCGCCCGTATCCATCGATGTCTTATCCCCACATGATCTCCTCTTCGCCGATGCGGGCACGACGGACGACGCGGATTCTTGTATCATTTGGCGGTGACGCCCGAATTTCGCCGCACGGGCCTCGGCAGGCGACTCGTCGAAGAATGTCTGGCCGGGCTGCGCGAGCTAGGCATATTGAAGTGCAACGGCCTGGTGTACCGCCATAATGCCGACGGCAAGCGATTCTGGCGGCAAATGGGTTTCAGCACGCGTGACGATTTGGACCTTTGGCAGAGAACGATCCCGTAGCGTAAAAACATGCCCCCCACAAGCAACCGCTCTCAAATCCGCCGGCTTCCGCAACGCGGGGTCTATGACCGCGCGGCCATCGACGCCATTCTCGACGAGGCGCTCGTCTGTCACGTCGGTTTCGTCGACGACGGGCAGCCGTTCGTCATTCCCACGATTCATGTCCGCATCGGCGACGCGATCTATCTGCACGGCTCGCCGGCCAGCCGCATGATGCAATCCCTGGCACGCGGCAGCGAAGCATGCATCACCGTCACGCTGGTCGATGGCCTGGTGTTGGCCCGATCGGCGTTCCATCATTCCATGAATTACCGTTCGGTGGTGCTGTTCGGCCGGGGATCGGCCATCGGCGACGAGGGCGAAAAGCTCGAAATCCTCGGTTGCCTGGCCGAGCACCTGGTCCGCGGCCGGTGGGCCGACGCGCGGCGACCGAACGCCGAGGAGCTGCGGCGGACGCTGGTGGTGCGGGTGCCGATCGAGGAAGCCTCGGCCAAGGTCCGCACGGGCATGCCGCTCGATGACGAAGAAGACTATGCCTTGAATGTCTGGGCCGGCGTGCTGCCGCTTCGTTTGGCCGCATCGCCGCCGATTGCCGACCCGCGTTTGCCGCCCGGCATCGCCGTGCCGCAATACGCCAGCGAGTATTCCGGGCCAAAAGCCGTTGGCCACCAAGCCGACGCGGACGTGGGGCGGCCTTCCTAGGCCGTCAAAACCGGGCGACGGCCTAGGAAGGCCGCCCCACGTCGGACGCAATCCCCGCCCCTTATTGCGACGAAGGGCTCACCAGGGCCGCCTGAAAGGCCGCGATCCGCTCGGCCATGGGTGACAACGCCGGCAACGGATAGTCGGCCCCGACCGGAGCGACGTGCAGAGATAGGAACCGCGGTCCCGGCGAATGCAACGCCATCGCCGCCTCGCGCTGCCAGATTGCGGCATCGTCGAAGTCGAAGACGCTGGTCAGGCCGGCCGCCCGCGCCATCGCGGCGAAATCGACTTCTTGGCCGCACTTGGCGCCCGCCGCGGTGGCTTGCCCGCCGGTCACTTCGTAGATGCCGTTTTCCAACACGATGAGCGTGAAGTTGGCGGCGCCCGCGGCGGCGATGGTCACCAGACAGCCGAGGTTCATCAGCGTGCAACCGTCGCCATTGAAGACGATCACTTCGCGATGCGGCTGGGCCAGCGCCAGACCCAGGCCGAGCATCGGGGCCTGACCCATCGCCGAGGGCAGATAATGAAAATCGAGCGCATGTTGCGAGAGTTTCGGCCACTCGCGGGCCGCGCCCATCGTCGTCACGACAATCGCGTCGCCCCGCAGGCCGGCTACGACCTGCACAGCCGGCAGCAGCGGCATGCGACGACGCGTTGATACGGTTTCGGCGGTCATCCTTTTCCCTCGGCCCACAATGCCACCCCTGCTTGCCGCGACAACTGGCAACGGCGATAGTGCTCGGCCAACAACGGCATCGCCTCGGCCGAATCGATGAGCACGCTATCGATACCCCAGGCCGCCAGCAGCGGCTCGGTGTAGCGTCGGGCCGTGTCCCGCGAACCCTCCAACAGGAAGCTGCGGTAGCCGACGATCGCGTACAGCGGCAATCCCAGATCGAACAGCGCGCTGCGCAGGGAGTCGCCCGATTCGAACAAGCCCGTGTTTTGCATCACGACCAGCGGGCGAGCTCCGCCCAAGAAAAGCCCGGCCGCCAGCGCCCAGGCTTCTCCCTCGCGGCAGACCCGCACCAGCCGCAGTTTGGACGAGGCCACCAGGGCACGCTCCCACGTGCCCAGGGTCGAGTCGGGCAGCCACACGACGTGCGTCAGACCCAATGACTCGAAAACCTCGATGACTTGTTCGGAACGGACCAAAGGAGGGCAGTGGTTAAGGGTTCAATCGCGATCGATTCCACTGAGCCGCTCCAAGCAGTTTAGCAGACAGTTACTCCCTCGAACAGTCCGCGGTCGTCGCCTTCGTCGCCCCCAGTTCGACACTCTCGCTTCGTGCGGCCGCGACCTCTGACCTGGCGGAGTTACGATTCTATGCGACCACGACCGCGACCGAATGTTGAAACCTATTCGTCGTCAATCGCGAGGACCATTCCCCATGTCAACCCTTGAGCCGATTCTGGCCCGGCACCCCCTTCTTCAAAGACCTCGAACCGCAATACTTGCAGTTGCTCGTCAGTTGCGCCGGCAACGTGGTTTTCAAAGCGGGATTCTCGCCGGGTACGGCAACTTTCGCCCGGATCACCAGGAGACGCACGCGCAACTTGATGATCTGATGATCGACCACGTTTATCGCGACGGCCCCAAGCGCGCGCACGACTGGCACAGCGGTTGGCTGGTCGAGACGGCCGATTTGCTGCTCGCCGCACCGTGACGCTGGCCACGACGCAAGCGAGGACGCTTACGCCACGCTTCGTGCCCGCCGCCTCTAACGCCGCGGCGAACGCTTGCCAAGGGTGTGCCGGCCGAGTCCGTTGATCGACTCGAACACGCCCTTCCAGCGTCTGGGAGTGACTTTGAACTCCGACCGCGGCTCGAAGCGGTTGCTGCTCCGTTTGAGCCTCACGATGTTCGCCAGGCGAAACCGCCGCCAACCGGGCAAACGCCCCTCGCAGCTTTCGCCGCCGATCTGGTAGGCGTCCATCGTGGCCGAGTTCTCGATCAGACCGAGTAAATGGGGATTGACCACGCGCATCGTGCTGCGCTCGTCCAATTCGCGATACTCAAACTCGATCGTCACGCGGTCGTGGATGGCCAGCTTGATCTTATCGAAAATCTCGTCCTGGTCGCTGACGGTCAGAGATGTCGGTCGTTCCGACAGGGATGTTCGTTCAGACAAGGGTCGAGCCTCCTGGTTCTAACTAACATGAATCCGCCCCATCCTGTACTGGCGTTCTGACGGAAAGCGGCCACGGCAGGCACGCAGTAACACCTTTAAGTTAAAGCAGAAAGCCGATTTATGCAAGAAAGAGCATCGGTCGCCGGGGCGCATTTGCGGATTTTGTTTGACCGAACCCGCGCCCCTTCGGTATAATGTTCGCACTTCTGGGCCAGGAACGAGACGAGTGGGGCAGGAACGAGAGGGGCGGCACATCACTCCTTCCGTCGCAATCGCCATTATAAAGGACGTTCCGCTATGATGTTAGAAGAAATCCTCCGTCGCAAGGGATCGCAGGTGCATTCCATCGGTCCCGATGCCACGCTCGATCAGGTCGTACAAAAGCTCGTCGAAAACAATTGCGGCTCGTTGGTCGTCTGCCAACGGTCTGACGACGGCAGCGGGCCCGGCACGCTGCTGGGAATTATCACTGAACGCGATATTTTGCGGGCCTGCGCCGGCCGCCGGGGACCGCTCGATCAACTGAAAGTGACCGACGCCATGTCGCACGAACTGATCACCGGCAGCCCCACCGACTCGATCGACGACATCATGGGCCTGATGACCGAACGGCGGATTCGCCATTTGCCGGTGCTTTTGGACGACAAGCTGGTCGGAATCATTTCCATCGGCGACGTGGTGAAAGCGCACCACGACGAGGTCACGATGGAAAACCACTATCTGAAGAGCTACATCCAGAGCTGACTTACTCTACCGCGGCCACCGCCAGCTCCTTCGCCACGGCCTCGATGTGCTCGGCGCAAATCGACCGCTGCTCTTCGGCAAAGCCGACCAGCAGCGCCAGGTCGCAAAGCCGATTGATGCGGCGAGGAACGCCGCGCGTCAGTAGAAACAGCGTTTCCAGCGCCGACGGTTCGAACACCATGCCCGTGGCGCCGGCCACCGTCATGCGGTGCGAGACATAACTCATGGTTTCTTCGATCGTCAGCGGCCGGATGAGGCATTTGGCTCCCAATCGCTCGTCGAGGTGCGGCATCCGCTCCAACATCGGCAACAGGGCAGGCTGCCCGACCAAGAGCAGCGTCGTCAGCGGCCGGCCATCGGCCTCCAGGTTCAGCAACAGCCGCAAGGCGTCGAAGCTGCGTTGGCTCTCCAACATCTGCGCGTCGTCAACCACGACCACGGTGTGCCGCCCCTTGGCGCGCCGCTCGTCGAGTTCGCGGGCGATCCGGCCCACATTCTCGGCGATCGACGCTGGCCCAGATGCGCCGGCGCCCAGCTCGGCGGCCAGATAGGCCAGCAGCTCTCCGGGAGGCATCTGCGGAAACACCAGCTCGACCACGGGCCGGTATCGGTCGGGCAACTGTTCGGCGAGCAGCCGCACGAGCAGCGTTTTTCCGGTGCCCGGCGCGCCGGCCAAGAGGGCCGCCGCATGCTCGTGCTCGATGGCATAGCGCAGCTTCAAGAGCGCCCCCTGGTGCGCATCGCTGGGGTAGTAGGCTCGCGGATTGGCGCCGCTCTCGAAGGGACGCCGCTTCAACTTCCAATAGGCTTCGTACATGGCTCGATCAGACAAAGTTTTCGATGATGGCCCAATGAGCCGTGCCCAGCTCGACGAATTGCCGGCCCACGGCCTGGGCCTGTTCCAAGCGACAGTCACGAACGTCTCTGACGACAACGGCGGCCTGAATGCCGGCCGCAAACAACGACTTCTGCCGGGCATCGCCCACATCGGTCGACGGCCCCAGGTCGATACAGACGAAATCGAACTCGGTTTGCAGGCGCTCAAGCAGCTCTTTCACGGCGGCAGTGTTTGCCGCCAGCAGGGACTCTTCGACCGCGGCTTTCAGCGGCAGAATGGTCAGACCGTCGCGGAGCGACTCGATGAGCGCTTCGTGCGGCGGCAGCTTTTTGGCCAGCAATTCGTCCCAGCCGGTCTCGGCCACGGTGCCGAGCATCTCCGCCAGCCCGGGCCGTTGAAGGTCGCCGTCGACCACCAGCACCCGCGCTCCGCTGCCGGCCAATTGCCGCGCCAGCACCAGCGACACCGTAGTCCGACCTTCACCGCGGCGGCAACCTCCGACCGCGAGCGAACCCCGGCTGTGGGGAAGTAACTCATCGATCAGCGCCGCCAGATCGCCCCGGAGATCGTCGCCGAGCGCCGCTACGACGTCCGGCCACTCGAAGCCTTCGATTTCAAAAGCCGGCTTGGGGCCAGCGACGTGGACCGGCCCGACCGGCGGTGCCTCAGCGGCGCCGACCGGCTTGTCAGAGAGCGTCGCCGGCGCCTTCGTGTGCGCGGAATGCGGTCTGGCGGAGGACGCGGCGTGGGATTCGCCCGCGCCCAGCGGGGCATCGGCTGACGCGGCGTCGGCCGGCGCTGGCTGCGATTGCCGGCCGAAAGGCACGTGCGGTCCGTGCAGGCCATGCCGTTGATAGGCCTTGATAAACGCCTTGTCGAGCGTGCTCATTACGGTTGTTCGTGGGAGTTCGTCTCGGGGTTTGGTCCCAGCGGCACGATGCCGCCCAGGGTGGCGCCGTCCGGTTCGCGGACCGATTTGCCGTCGAACTGCCCGCTGCCTGCGGCCCGTCGGCGGTTCTCGGCCATTCGCGTGGGAGGCGATGCGGAAAGCGCGCTTGCCGCTTCCGTGAGGGCGTCGCCATCGGCCCCTTGGGCATCGACGGAAGGCTCGATGGGCGCGGCGAGGCCCATCGGCGTCGTGGTGCCGTCGCTGACACCGCCGCCCGGCTCGATCGCCTCCGCGGGGTTGGGAGCGGCGGGCACGACAATTCGCGCCGCAGGCGCGGATTCGGGTGCGGCCCACTTTTGGGGCGCGGCCTCGACACGCTCTGCCTGTCCGTAATCTTCCTCGCCCGGTGTGACCACCAGGGCCAACACCACTTGCACGGCGGCGAAAACAAAACACGCCAGCCAGAATTTCGGCTGGCGAACAAAGCCGATCACCTTCGCGAAGAAGTCGGCTTTCGCGGAGCGAAAGAGCGGCTTTCGGGGAGCGAAAAACGACAATTTCGTCGCCAAACGCTCACGGCTCGTCGGTGAGGCTGCCTGGCTGCTGACACTTGGCGAGGCAGTGCCGGGCACAGCCGCCGTCGAAACGAGACGGCCAGTGCCGTCGGCGGTCGCGGCGTCGATGCGTGCGGTCGCTCGGCCCGCGTTGAGATCAGGCAGGCGCACGGTTAAGGGCGATTTTGCGGCCGGCTTGGACGGCGGTCGCGCCTGCTGCGGATCGGCACGGCTGGAGCCGGCTTCTGTGGCAAGATGGGTCATGTTAAGGCTCCGTGCCCGGATTGCAGAGTGCAGCCGTCTCTATCGGTTCTGCCGGTTCCGAGCTTGAGCTTTAATCCAGGTTTGCCGATTTGACAAAGTGCTCGGGCAGCGTCGTTTGCGCAGAATGCCCCGTCAATGATCGTGGCCGTCTCGGCAACAGCGATACTGCACGCGGCGGGCGCCGAGAGAAATGGCGGTGGCCGGGGTAACCTCTGGGCCGCGGCACGGCGGCTGGTATTGGCCCGGCCGTCGCCATTCTTCAGGCCCTTGATGAGACCTTAACGCGTGGGAAATTCTGCCACCGCTCAAGCCCCTCGAGGCCATTCCACCTGAGCCAGATCAAGCCGCAACGAGGTCGCCGGGTGGGACGTAGACAAGCGTGCGGCCGCTGTCCTCTTCGATGAGAGCGTACCCGAGTTGTTCGAGATCTTCGAGCTTTAGCCCGGTCAGCGTTGGCGCCACTTCTCGAGCCAAGCCGCCGATGCTTCCGTGTGTGCGCAAGAAATCATCAAGCGTCTCGAAGTTCACGGAAATAGTCGTTGCGGCGCCGTTTGCACTTGGGCACGCAGATTGAATGGTCAGGCGGCTGAGCGTGGGCAACCCGAATACCAGGCCGTCGGCGCGTCTGGCAACCTGAATGATGATGGGGCCGATTGGCCCTTCGGAGGCGGGTGCAGTCACTTCGGTGACAACCCAGGCCTTTTCGCCCGTGCGTCTTTTCAGTTCATCGGCAAACGCTTGGGCCTTTTCGCGAGAATCCCAGACGTACAACCAACGGCGAGCCGTGCCCGGCTCCGGCGCGCGGGGTAATTTGCCTAAATCGACGCCTTGTTGCCGCAGCAAGCGGACGTAAGCCTCGAACTCGGCATCCTTAGTGCCGCCGTCGTTGCGAGTGACCGTGAACGGCATGGAAACGCCTCCCGATAAAATTGAGCAACGCTCCATTCTACACCGCAGCATCTTGCGGGAAAACGCCTTGGGCGGTCGCCGCTATCGTGCGACTGGAATCGCCGATCGGCGCGGCCGACAAGACCAGCAAGAAAATGCTCCGCGGCGTCGGTAGGCGCTGGTTGGTTCTCGTTCTTCACTGCTGTCAATTCCCTGCTCGACAGAGACTTGGGGCAGCCAAAGGGGCCAGGGGCAGCTAAAGAGGCCAGGTCCAGGCGGGTGCAATTCTTGCAAAAAAGGCGTCAGGTTTATTCGATAAGCGTCGGAGCTTGACGTATGTCACTTCGCCTCAAACCTCGCTTTTCGGTGTTTCAGTTCGCGATCCGGCATAAAAAGTGGTAGATAACTCCAGAACGCCGCCAGGCAAAGTTTTTGACGGGCCGGCTTCTACCCCAGCCGCCGTAGGTTTCTCATTGCTGCCCGCGTGCGGGTATACTGCGGCGATGAACGCTCTTTATCTCACCGAAGCCGATGTCACCGCTTTGCTCGATATGCGAATGGCGATCGACGTGGTGGAAGAAGCGTTCCGGCGGTTGGCGGCGGGTGAAGCGAGCAACGTGCCGCGGCAGCGGGCCAAAGCGCCGGGTGTCGTGCTGCACTCGATGATCGCCGCCGCGCCGTATCTGGGCCTGGTCGGCTGGAAGTGCTACCCGACGACCAAGCAGGGGGCCCGGTTCCTGCTGGGGCTTTACGATCAAGCGGGCGAGCTGACGGCGCTGGTCGAGGCCGACCGGCTGGGCCAGCTTCGCACGGGGGCCACCACCGCCGTGGCCGCCGAGTGGATGGCCGCGCCGCAGGCCGGCGAGGCCGGCATGTTCGGCGCCGGGCATCAGGCCGAGACCCAGTTGGCCGCGCTGGCCGCGGTGCGTCCGCTCAAGCGGGCGTTTGTCTACAGCCGTAGCGAAGAAAAGCGGCTGGCCTTTGCCCAGCGTATGTCGCGACAGTTGGCCATCGAAGTCGTGCCGGTCGATCGTCCCCAAGAGGCCGCCCAGGACTTGCCGATCGTGATCACGGCCACCACCAGTGCCGTGCCGGTGTTCGACGGTCACGACCTGGCGGAGGGCGCGTTGGTGGCCGCCGTCGGCTCGAATTGGCTGACGCGGGCGGAAATCGACGCCGTCGTGGTACGCCGCGCCGACCATATTGTTTGCGACAGCGTGGAAGCCTGCCGGCACGAGGCGGGCGACTTCGTCGACGCTTTGCAAAAGGGGATTTTCGATTGGTCGCGGGCCGTCGATCTGGCCGACGTGGTGGCCGGCCGGGCGATGGCCCGCAGCCGCCCGGAGAAGATCACGCTCTTCAAGAGCGTCGGGCTGGCGATTGAAGACGTCGCGCTGGGCGGCAAACTGATTGAGCTGGCGCGTCGGGCCGGGGTGGGACGAGAACTGTCTTGAGTCAATCGCCCGCTTGATAAGCCTAATGATTTTGCCTACCCTTAAAGGGCAATTTCCCACCTCGGCGAATACGCGCGCGTAGCTAGCCCGATTGGCCCGACTGAGCAAGGAGCCAGACCACCTCCTGGCCGACTATGGCCACAAGGCGGGCAAATACCCGCACCAGACGGTGAAGAACATTATGTACGACTGGGATGCGCGGCCGTTTCTGCTGGCCCGGCGGCTGGTGGAGGCCGGTGTGCGGGTGGTCACGCTGCGCGACGGCGAGTGGGACCACCACGGGGGGCCGCAGAGCGACATCTTCGCCGCCCTGAAGATGAAGATGGCCTTGCTCGACCGCAGCCTGTGCGCCCTGCTCGACGACCTGCGGAACCGCGGCCTGGACCAGGACGTGCTGGTGGTGGTGCTGGGGGAGTTCGGCCGCAGCCCCAAGATCGAGGCGGGTCCCGGCCGCAATCACTGGGCCGAGGCCGGCTGCGTGCTCTTCGCGGGCGGCGGCCTGCGCATGGGCCAAGTCGTCGGCGAAACCGATTCGTGGGCCGGTTCGGGTTGGTGTAGAACTGGTCGGTGGTCAGCAGGAGAAACTGCACATCGTCCCAGGCCGCTCCGGCGGCCAAGCTTGCGAAGAATCCGTCATTGCCCTGGGGCGAGTCGTCGAACGGGCCCTCCAGATAGAGGTTTTCCCAGCCGGCAGCGGTAAGTTGCGCGAGGTCCGTTAATCCTCCACCCGCTTGAGTACCCGGTGCGGCAAGCGAATGGCCGGTGACGCCCCCGGCAGCCGGATAGAAGGCGTCGAGCAGGTCGTGAGCAGCTTCAGGCGTGGTGAGCAGGTCGCGCACGATGCCGTCGCGGTCGGCGGTGCCCCGGATTCTTACTTCGCTGGTCCAGAACGCGAGGCCAGGGCCGTCGGCTGCGCGGCCGAAGCCGCCGGCAACCTAAGTGCAGCCGACGCCCATTTCAGCGCGGCCGTCGAAATGAACCCGAAAGACCTGTGGCCTAATTTCTATCACGCTCGGGCCGCCTACCAGCTCGAAGACTATGAGGAAGCAGTGACCGCCTTCACGGTCTGCCTGGTGCTCGCGGACCGCGCTCCGTGGTGTTATTACAATCGCGGTCTCGCCAACGCACAGCTTGCACGCAACGACGCCGCGCGTCGCGACTTTGATCGCGCCTTGGATCTCGATCCGAAACTGGCGGCGGCGGCGCTCGATCGCGGCATGCTGTCGTATCGAGACGGGCGATACGATGAGGCCCTCATCGACCTGCAACGCGCACGCTCCGACGGGGCCGATGCCGGTAGCGTAGCCTATGGACTGGCTGAACGCAATTCAGCAACAGAACAATGCGAGCGGCCGGACAAAGGTGATCGATGGGTTCTTGAACTCGACCGAGTACAAAACACACTATGTCACGAGTTTGTACGAGATCATTCTCGGTCGCGCGCCGGACGCCGCAGGCCTGGCCTTCTGGACTGCCAAGATGGGCAATCCCGGCACAGCGGGTCAAAACGACGGCAGCGCCGATGAAAAGTTCGTAATTGCGGCGATCCTCGGCTCGGATGAGCTCGCCATTCCGCTCGATTTAGAAAAGAGCTACGAAGAGAGTTGCCACGCGCTGGGCATTGCCTAAAGTCCAACGCCTAATCTCGCTTTAGGGGCATCGCTGGCCGATCCAGCTCGCGGCGAACGTCGGGATCGGCCTCCACGGCCAAGCGTGATTCGATTGCCTGCTTTGCCCGCACGTCGTCGAACTGTTGCAACGCCCAGGCGCAAGCGCCCCGCACCAGCGGCTCGGCGTCGCCCAGGCCGTGGACCAAGGCCGCGATGGCTTCCGGTGGACGCTGGTTGCCCAGCACGAGGGCCGCGTTTCGCAACAGGCCGCGACGTTTCGGCCGCCAAAGAGGAGTGTGGCGAAAGCGGCGGCGAAAGGCATCGTCGTCGAGCCGGAAAAGCCCGATCAGCTCAAGTGGATTGCTTTCGGCCGTCGGTTCAAACGCCGCTTCGCTGCTCGCCGGCGAGCGGCTGTTCCAGGGACAAACATCCTGGCAGATATCGCAGCCGAACGCCCAGTCGCCCAACGCCGGCCGCAGCTCCTGGGGCACGGGGCCGCGCAGCTCGATCGTCAAGTAGCTGATGCAGCGGCGGCTGTCGAGCACGTAGGGAGCAACGAAGGCCTGCGTCGG